>Ga0208032_1000018_pt1 | contig 237411 bp, 215 predicted proteins | sample MalvirAntarct_66_FD_184254 | JGI IMG/M metagenome (GOLD analysis project Ga0208032, IMG submission 184254) | Marine viral communities from the Global Malaspina Expedition - Malaspina viral metaG Antarct_66 (SPAdes) (version 2) | ecosystem: Environmental > Aquatic > Marine > Oceanic | place... | reverse complement strand
ATATCTCGCACGGTCTTTTCTACACTTCTTTTCTCTGTCATCATCATTTCCTCTCGGGTTAACGATGAACTAGAAGTGTCTCTTAGGCAATCAGACTATTTGGTCCACATGGTGCTGACGGGATACAACCTATAAAGTTGGAAAGAAAGCTGCGGACGAGTCAATTAAAGCTTTTCGAACTGATCCACAATTTCGTATTTCCGTCACCGTCGACATGATCGCCACCGGCACCGATATCCGACCTTTGGAATGCGTTATGTTCATGCGTGATGTCAAAAGCCAAAGTTATTATGAACAAATGAAAGGGCGCGGTACCCGCATTATTGATATTGATGAGTTACATAAAGTGACTCCGGATGCCTCAGGGAAAAATCGATTCGTATTGGTTGATTGTGTAGGCGTTACAGAAACTGATAAAACCGAAACAAAGTCACTGGAAACAAAACCTAGTGTTTCGACCGCTAAGCTCATGGAGCAAGTCGCAAGAGGAGATCGACATTCAGAAACCCTACGTGCACTTGGTAATCGTATGATTCGTTTAGATTTAAACTTAAACGATCAACAAAGAAAACGTGTAGCCGAGCTAGCAGGAAAACCACTCGCGCTTATTGCCGGTGAACTGATACATGCAACGAACGAAGAACCTTTGATTGAAGCGGCGAAAACTCACTTCAAGACTGAGGAGCCAACAGAAAAAGATATTCAAGCTGCCTTTAAGCCTAAGGCAGAGTTATTAATAAAACCATTTCACGATCCAGTGCTTCGTGAAATGCTTGAAGCATTTCGCAAAGAGACCGATCAACTCATCGACGACAGTCCGGATACTGTGATTGATGCAGGCTTTGACGCCGAAAAAGCCGAAGGCCTTATTAACAACTGGCAACAATTCATCCAGGACCACAAGAACGATATCGATGCCATCGAGCTGATCTACAAACAGCCCTACCAAAAACGTCATCTTAGTTACGAGATGATCAATCAGCTGGTCGAAGAGATCGAACAACCGCCGTATCATATTGCTCCGGTCGAAGTCTGGAAGGCCTACGAACAACTGAAAAAAGCCAAAGTAAGAGGCGCCCCGCCCGAGAGCAAATTGCCCATATTGATAAGCCTCCTCAGACTGGCGACAGGCGTCACCGACGTGCTCGAACCCTTTACCGAACTGGTCAACGAGCGATTTGACAACTGGCTAAAACAACAAGAGGCTGCTCGCCAATCCAGCGACACCTCCCGTCATTCCCGCGAAGGCGGGAATCCAGTATTTAGTAAGGACCAACTCGCCTGGCTAAACAAAATAAAAGACCAAATCGCCCAAAATGCCGAAATGACAGTAGAAGACTTTAACTACATCCCCTTTACCCAGGAGGGTGGGTTATTAAAAGCGAGAGAGTTGTTTGGTAAAGATTTAGATAATTTAATCCAAGAATTGAACGGATACCTGATTGCATGAGTGAAGCAAGCGCCGTCATTCCCGCGCAGATGGGAATCCAGAAAAATGGAAATAGTGTTACATGAGTGATGTAAACCAAACTCATCTGGAAAAGCTAGAAGCCCTTCCTGAAGGGTGGGCTGATTCATCTGTATCTGAAATTGTGCAGATGGTCTCAGCGAACAATAAAAAACTTGCCCAAAAGAAGTATCTTGCAGAAGGCGACTACCCAGTGATTGATCAGGGGCAAGATTTTATAGGTGGTTATTCAAACGATAAGGACCTTGTTATTGAAGAAGAGCCGCCATTTATAGTTTTTGGTGACCACACAAGGGCGTTTAAGTTTGCTAATTTCCAATTTGTGCCGGGTGCTGATGGTGTAAAAATCATGAAGCCACTAGGCGTAGATCCGAAGTGGTGTTTTTATATTTTTCAGGCGATTAAATTACCGAACAAAGGATATTCTCGGCACTTCCAATACCTGAAGGAAGCATATGTTCCAGTTCCACCACCCGAACAACAAAAACACATCGTCGCTAAAATCGAAGAACTCTTCTCCCATATCGACTCCGGCATCGAAGCCCTAAAAAAAGCCAAACAACTCCTCAAACAATACCGCCAATCCGTCCTCAAAGCCGCCGTCACCGGTGAGCTAACCAAAGAATGGCGCGAGGTAAACAATCTTTCAGAAGAAAGTTGGCAGGAATTGGCTATAGGTGAAATATCTGTAGTTCAAACTGGTAAAACACCGAAGCGTTCTACTGAAGAGTTTTGGGATAATGGCACGATACCCTGGTTGACTAGTTCGTCAACAAATGAAGCATTTACTCATCAAGCTGATCAATTCGTTACTCAGGCAGCGGTAGATAGTGGTTTAAAGTTGTTTGAGCCAGGGACATTGTTATTGGCGATGTATGGTGAAGGAAAAACTAGAGGGCAAGTTACAGAAATTACTTTCCAAGCCACATGCAATCAAGCATGTGCTGCCATTATAGTAGATGAAGAAAAAGCAAGTCGTGCATATGTTCGTCTTCGTTTATATGAAAATTATGAAGAAACACGAAAGGTAGCATCTGGTGGTAATCAGCCAAACTTAAATTTAAGTAAAGTAAGAGAAATTTCGTTGCCTTTACCATCTCTCGCTGAGCAAGCTGAAATAGTTTCACAGGTAGAGAAAAAATTTGATGCTATGAGTCGACTTAAGAGTGAATTAGAAGCTCAGTTATTAAAAGCGGAAAAAAACAAACAGTCAGTTTTAGCTTCAGCATTTTTAGGGAAAGTATAGGTGAGATAACAATGACGCCAGAAACGTTAGAGTGGTTATCACATAAAGTTCCCGGCTTTGTCGAGCTGACAGCAGAGGAGCGAAACGCAATTGATGATTTTTCATTTCTCTGGAGTCTTTTTGAAGGCTCTGAAATGAATAGACATTGCAGTATTCAATCTATTCGCCAGTATGTATCAGATTTAGAGCAGAGCGGGCGTCTGGATGAAATAGATTGTGAAGCATATTTAGCTTACTTGAAAGATCGTTATTTCAACAATGGACAAGTAACCGAGCATTTTCCATATTTGCGCTTAGAGCGGAATCATAACCCTGAAGAGGTAATGGATGCTTTAAGTAATGAAAATGCAACGAAAGTAGCTAAGGTGATTGGCAGTCTAATTATTGTTTATAGGCTGAGGAATAATCTGTTTCATGGTGAAAAATGGTTGCATCAACTGCATGATGAAAGAAATAATTTTACATTTGCGAATGGCTTTTTAAAAAGTTTAATGTGTTGAAATAAATATACATGGCTTAAATATGGCAAGTTTTATAGAAAATATGTCACCGAAAGAGTGGGAAGCATTTTGTGAAATAATGCTACGTCATCACTATGGGGCAAAAAACTTCTGGGTCGTTCCTGATCAAGATGGCGGGGACTTAGGTTTGGAATTCTATACTATCGACGGGACAATATTTCAATGTTACTACCCAGAGAAAGGGGTAGAAATGAAAATTTACAAGCAGAAGATTCAAAAGAAAATAAGGGAAGACCTAAAAAAGCTAAAAGATAATGAGAAAGAAATAGCCAAATTAATGGATGATATTGTTGTTAATCAGTGGGTTCTTTTAACACCTGAGAATAAATCTAAAGAATTGATTACATACTGCAATAAAAAGAAAAAAGAGACTGTCAGTGAAAATATCTCATATATTGATAATAACGATTTTGTAGTGAAGATAGAAACTGCTGACACATTTCGGGATGGGATGCTTTTTGCTCAGTCGGTGTATAGTTCAGCAATTGATATTCCTTTGATGGAGGTAACTGATGAGGATAAAACTAAATGGTTATCGGGTAATTCAGAGTTTTCTAATAATATTGATCGTAAGTCAAATTCACTGATGGGCGAAAAGTCTAAAACTTTTAAAGGTAAAGTAATAGCAAGATATATACAGATAGATAAATTTCTTGAGCAATTGCGAGACGAGCATCCTGATTTGTATGAGTTGATTGAGGATAGTGCTAGAGCTCAACTTGAAAATATGCAAGAAGCATCATTATTTGAAGATAAAATAGATTCAGAGTTCGTTAAGGGTGTTGTGGACAATAATAAGCAAGCATTTAAAAAGCACTCAAAGTTTATGTCCGATAAAAATATGCAATCATTATCTTTTGGGTATTTATCTAAATGGATTGCAGAATGCTACATGGATTTTGAATAATGCAAGACGATAATACTATTAGGGCTGTAATAAGTGATAAGGCATACCCAGTGCCAATTGAAATGAGACCACTCTGGAGAATTTGCCTGATTGTAACATCGATTGCAGTTGTTTCAGGTGATAAAAAATACCTTGATTCAAAGAAGGTGAACATATTGGTTTGGATGCTTATTAGAAAAAAACGTTGGGAAGAGTACGAGAAATATTTGCTAGATAGAACGAATGATATACCTCTTGTATCCGTAGATACTGCTACATATAAAGCAGTAGAGTTTTCAATAGCTAAAGGATTTGTTCTTTTAAAAGATGGCAGGGTGCATCTAACTGACAGTGGTCAAGATCTACATGCAATACTAGTAAAGAATAAGATTATGCAGGATGAAATGAGCTTTTTGCATCAAGTAGGTAAGAAGTTGACTGGCAATAAGATAAAAGGGCTAACGGGTGGGCTACTATAATGCTAGGACTTACAATAATAAATGTTGAAATTACTGCTAATACAAGTGGTGGTGTTTTTTCTACACAGATACCACTCAGTAGTGGTCTGAATGTAATTAGGGCTGAAAACTCATCTGGAAAATCTACTTGTGTAAATGCAATAGCATACGGTTTAGGGCTAGAAGCAATTCTCGGGCCTGGTAGGAAGAGACCTTTCCCGAAATCTCTTTATGAAGAGATATATGACAATAAAGTTGATAAAAATCCGTACTTTGTAAGTAGCTCGTCTGTTTGCATAACTATTAAAAATAGTAAGAACCAAACAGCTGTATTAACAAGAGATATATTAGGCCACGATAGCAAAGTAAACGTTAAACACAAAGATACAATAAACGATTACTTTTTAGGTTCTTCTGGAGAGGTGGGATCTGCAAAAAGCGAAAGAGGTTTTCATAATTGGTTGGCTGAGTATATCGGATGGGTGTTGCCAAACGTAGTCACATTTGATGGTAAAGAGACAAAGCTATATCTAGAAACAATATTTCCATTATTCTTTATAGAGCAGAAACGTGGTTGGTCAGAAATACAAGCAAACATACCAACACAATATGGAATACAGAATGTAAAGAAATCGGCTGCAGAGTATTGCCTCGGTATTGATAGCTTTGAACACAATAAGAAAGTATCTAGGTTAAAGTCCCAAATAGATAAGAGCAAAGAAGAGTGGGATTCACTACAAACTTCATCAGAAGGTATAGCAGACTACAATTCTGTAAGAATTAATAAGCTCATAGATATTGATAAGCACGATGGTACGCAGTCAATCGAATTTTCATATTTAGAAAATGATGTTTACATTTCTGTTGAAGAACAAGAAAAATCGTTAAATAAACTTATAGAAAACATCTCAAAAGAAGTCGAGGCTGCAACTGTTGATAATGACAAGGTGAATTCACAGCTTGGCATTATCAGAGTGATGAGGCGCGAGTTTGAGGAAGCATCTAACTCTATCGAGTCACTGCTTTTATCTGTTTCAGAAATTGACGGCAAGTTGAGTACTTTAAGGCATGACTTTGATCAATATCAGCAACTGAGGCGACTTAAGTCTGTGGGCAGTGATATAAGTGCCGATCTTGAGACGACTAAATGCCCAATATGCGAGAGTGATCTTTTTGATACGTTGAGCAGCAGTACTGTTAAAAGACAGCCTATGACTCTCGAGGAGAATATTGAATTTTTAAAGAATCAAATAGACTTTTTTGGTTCTATTAAGCAAAGGTCTTTATCAGATTTGCAAGAGTTACAGTCAAAGGCAAAACTCCTAAGAGCAAAGCTTGAGACTGAGCAAGAAAAATTAAAAGAATTAAGATCAGACCAGAATGATGTGAATGGTGTTGCAAGAGGTAAAATAAGAGAGAAACTTGAAGCTGAAATTCAGCTGAGAAATGTTGTTAAGCTGAAAGAAATACAAGAAGATATAAATGAGCAGGCAGAGAAGGTATTTAATTCATGGAAAACTGCATCAGACTCTTTGAAACTTGCACGAAAAAACGCGCACGTAGCTGATCGTAGTTTAGTTATTCGAAAGCTCGAAGGTATTATCAAGGCAAACTTAACATCGTTTGGTTTTAACCCAACTTCAATTGGTTCAATTTCGATCTCACCTCAGACACTTCGGCCAGAACAAGAAGGTTACGATATTGTAGCTGAAACCTCAGCAAGTGATTATATAAGGATAATTTGGTCATATACTTTAGCCCTGCTTGAGCTAGCAGGAGTTGAGAATGAAATAAAGCATGGTGGTTTTGTCGTCTTTGATGAGCCTAGGCAGCATGAGGCAAGCAAGATTAGTTTTTCGTCATTGATTAAGAAAGCTTCAGAAACAAAATCATTTAATGGACAAGTTATATTTGCTACCAGCCTTGATAAGGAAGAGTTAGAAAATGCGTGCGGTCAACTTGAAGTAAATGTGAATTACTATGATGACTACATTCTGACTTTGAATACTATTGAAAATACAGATTACAAGTCATGACAATGATAAAAGAATTGAGAAATAAATGAGTGCATCAGAAATAGTAAACAAAGTTTGGAACTACGCCCACGTTTTACGGGATGATGGTGTGGGCTATGGGGATTATGTCGAACAAATTACCTATTTAATCTTCCTCAAAATGGCCGATGAGCGTGAAGTCGCTGGCCAACAAGTAAAGGTTCCCAGTAAATACGCTTGGAGCCATTTGGCGAAGTTAGATGGCGATGATTTAGAACTGCAATACCGTCATACACTGGAAAGCCTGGGTAAACAAGGCGGTATGTTAGGCACCATCTTCCGTAAGGCGCAAAACAAAATCCAGGACCCCGCCAAGCTGGAACGCTTGATCAAGATGATCGACAAGGAGCAGTGGTCCACCTTGCCGGCGGATGTGAAAGGCGACATCTACGAAGGATTGTTGGAACGCAATGCGCAGGATGTGAAAGGCGGTGCCGGGCAATATTTTACCCCACGCCCGTTAATCCAGGCGATGGTGGAAGTGATGCAACCTGCTGTCCAGGGATGGACGAATGTCGCGGGAGGCAGGAAGCCGGTAGCGACCAAGTCCGATTTTACGGTTGCCGATCCCGCCTGTGGTACCGGTGGCTTTTTATTGGCCGCCCACGATTACATGGCCCAACACGCCAGCTCCAAAAAAGAACAACGTCATCTCAAAGATCACGCCTTACGTGGTAACGATATTGTCGATAGCGTTGTGCGATTATGTGCCATGAATCTATACCTGCGCGGTATCGGTGGTGATGAGTGTCCAATTACCGCCAATGATGCCTTGGCCAAAGAAGTGGGGAATGACCGTGTGGATATGGTCCTGGCTAATCCGCCCTTTGGTAAAAAGAGCTCCATTACCGTCATCAACGAAAAGAGCGGTAAAAAAGAACAGGAAAAGCTGGTCTATGAGCGCGAAGACTTTTGGGCCACCACCTCCAACAAACAGCTCAACTTCGTGCAACACATCGCCAACATGCTCAAGATCGACGGTAAAGCCGCCGTGGTAGTGCCGGATAATGTGCTTTTCGAAGGCGGTGCTGGTGAAACTGTTCGAAAGAATTTATTAGAACGTACGGACATGCACACGCTATTGCGTTTGCCCACAGGTATTTTTTACGCGCAAGGCGTAAAGGCGAATGTGATTTTCTTTGATGCCAAACCTGCTTCAAAAACCGCATGGACTAAAAAACTCTGGATCTACGACTTCCGCACCAATGTGCATATGACTCTTAAGACCAAAAAATTGGTTAAGAGTGATTTTGATGAATTTATCGAATGTTTTAAGGCGGATGATCGAAGCAAACGCCGCGAATCGAAAAGTAAGGAACGTTGGAAATCATTTGCTTACGACGAGTTGATTGCTCGCGACAAGACCAACCTGGATATCTTTTGGCTCAAAGATGAATCCTTAGAAGATACAGAAAATCTTCCGCCACCTGATGTGTTGGCTGCCGAGATTGTCGAACAGCTTGAAGCAGCGTTGGAAGAATTTCGTACTGTAGAAGAAAAGCTCGTCGTGAGTGAATAAATAATTCGGTTAAGATAAATTATGAGTAGATTTTGTGGAGAGAAAGATTCAACACCTATTTTAGAGGCTGCTCAAGCATGGTGTCAGCACAGCTTAATTGAAGGGCAATCTATTTTTGGTTTTGGGAACGTGTGGACTGCTGACAATGTCGAGCACCTTGTAGATTCCTATGTAAACAATTTGGATTGGGGAGAAGGTAATTTTCTTCAAAAATTAGAGAAGCAATTAGAATCTGTGCCAGATAGTGCAAAAATTTTGTGTGCAGAGATGATGTGGGTAATGTTGCTCTGTTCTAGTAATATTAATCCGAAGAAGAAAAGGCAAAATGTTGAGGTAATTTTATCCTGGGCAGGGAAAAACCTACCTAATGATGAAGCACTAATTGGAGATCTGGCTTTAGCCGGAATTGGTAGTGCAGGTGTTGCCTATAACAACTTACGTTGGAAAGAATTGGTTTATTTCGTGCTACTTCTCAAGAATTATTTTGGTTTGCCGCAATCAGAGCGAGTAAGGCTTCTTGAAGATGGAAATTCTCTTGCAAAGTGGTGTGAAATTATTCCTGATAACGAACACCGCCAATTTCGTCATATGTTGCTTTATCTACTATTTCCAGATCAATTTGAACGTATTTTTGGTAGTAGTGATAGAGTGAAAGTCTTAAAAAGTTTTTCCGCTTTGGGAAAACAAGATATTAAAGAGTTATCATCTTTTCAGATTGATCAACGTTTGGCTGACATTCGTAAGCAACAAGAGGCATCTTACCAAACTTTAAAGCTGGATTGGTATGTTTCTCCATTACGGGCTTTTTGGCAAAACACGACAAAGTCAAAAGACGCTACAGAAGAACAGTCAATCTACACCACATTATTAACTTTCTTGGAACAGGCGCATACTGAAGATTTGCATACTAAAGAATATCCGGGAACTCATGCAGGTCTCACTATGCGTGTTAGTTTTGGTGCAGGAAATCAAGCCCATGTGCCATGGATAGGTTTGTTGGGAACTAGTCAAACACCTACGAAAGGAATTTATCCGGTTTATCTCTATTACCGAGCTAATCGTATATTAATTTTAGCAAAAGGTGTAAGTGCTACGAACAAACCGCTTATTAACTGGGAGGTAGGCGAAGAAGATCAGACTGTAGAACAGTATTTTCAATCGGAGTTCAAGAAAACAGCTATTCGTTATGGTGAGTCTTATGTTCACGCAGTATACGATCTTTCGGATGAATTAGAGAAAGAGCAAGTAGATGCTGATTTGGACGAACTCATAGAAGAATATATGTCTTTGTTAGGTGAACCAATCAATCAAGTTCAAGAACCTAGTCAGCCTACCTATGACGTAAGCATTCAAAAACAGGGTGAATTTGAGTCTTTTGATATTAATTCTATTACTTCTGATGTTTTTTTAGATAAAAATGAAATAGAAAATATTTTGTCACTGCTCCGTAATAAGAAAAATATTGTGCTTCAAGGTCCACCTGGTGTTGGGAAGTCTTTCATTGCTAAACGACTTGCATATGCCCTTATGGGAAAAAAAGATAGAAACAGAGTTGAGATGATTCAGTTTCACCAGTCGTATGCATATGAAGACTTTGTACAGGGTTATAGACCTAGCGACGCTGGATTTGAGCTTAAAAATGGTTTATTCCACCAATTTTGCTCGAAGGCAGCTAAGGATTCTCTCAATCCATATATGTTCATCATCGATGAAATCAATCGGGGCAATCTTAGCAAGATCTTTGGCGAGTTGATGTTATTAATTGAAGCCGATAAACGCGGTGATACCTGGCAAGTACCTTTGACTTATAGTAAGGATTTAGGGGAACGATTCTATGTTCCAGAAAATGTATATCTAATCGGTCTAATGAATACTGCCGATCGTTCGTTATCAATGGTTGACTATGCATTGCGCAGACGTTTTGCTTTTGTCAATCTAAACCCTGAATTTAAGAGCGAAGGATTCGCTAGGCATATGATAGAGAAAGGGGCGGACGAAGCTATTTTGGCAATGATAGTTAGTAAGCTGGATGCTTTAAATGCGCGTATTTCTAGTGATGTGGCTAATTTAGGCCCAGGTTTTTGTATAGGGCATAGTTTTTTTTGCAGTAAGTCGGATACTGGAGTTTATGACAATGAATGGTATTCTCGAATTATTCGGTTCGAAATAGAACCGCTTATTCGAGAATACTGGTTCGATGACCCTACTACGGTGCGCTCCATTGTTGATGAGCTTCTTGCGTAAGTTCTATGGAACCGGTTATCCCCATACAGAACATCTACTATCTACTTTGCTACTCTTGGAATCGTTTAGCTGAAGCAGATATTGTTGATGTATCTGGAATAGATTCGACAAGACAAATCGATTTATTCGCTTTCATTTTAATTCGCGGCACTCGCCATTTAATAAGACGTGGACTAGAGCAGGGTTACCAAGTCCGCTCAGAAACTATCCCGGGGATTAGAGGTAGAATAGATACTACAACTACCGCACGCCGTGTACTTACGGCGCAAGGTCTGGCGCATTGTGAATTTGATGAGCTAAGTACTAATACATTGGCTAATCAAATTATAAAATCAAGTTTGTTGCATCTTTCACGTGTTAAAAATATAGACGGAGACTTGCGTAGGCAATTAGCTACTTTATATCGTGAGCTACAAGGTATTGACTGTCCGACCTTGAGCAGAAGTTTGTTTCGCAAGCTTCAGCTTCATAGCCGTGCCCGTTATTATCGATTTTTATTAAGTATCTGCGAAATTATATCCGATTCTCTATTAATTGATGAGCGTGATGGTAGTTATCGTTTTCGTGACTTTTTGAGAGACGAGAAAAGAATGGCGCATGTCTATGAAGAATTTTTATCAAATTTTTATCGCACCGAACGTCCAGATTTATCGGTAAAAAAAGAGCGAATTACATGGTTTTCTGAAGGTAGCGAACCTAGTAACTTAATGTATTTGCCTACTATGGAGACTGATATTTCAGTTAGAAATTCTGAAAAAACTCTGATCATTGATGCAAAGTATTATCAGGAGACATTGACTCGATATTACGATTCAAAGCGCATAAGATCTGCAAACCTTTACCAATTATTCGCATATTTAAAAAATCTGGAGCAAAGAAGTGGAGCAGATTCAGAAGCAGAGGGCATGTTGCTATATCCGGTGGTCAACCAAAATTTACGACTTGACTATATACTCCACGGCCACAAAGTTCGAATATGCACGGTAAACTTAGCTGCTCATTGGTCTGATATAAGTGAAGAGTTACTTGGTCTAATATCTGACTTCTAGCTATCATATAGGGAACAAACAACTGTATACGACTAAAATTGTGTATTGTCTCTGAGTAAATGATAACTACGCTATTAAATATTCCTACTAGCTATGTAGTACTGATAATCGCATTGGTAGGTGAAGTGGTTTGGCTTGGTGGTTTAAATGGAGGTATGTGTATAGTATTATAACGTGAGTAAATTCAAGCTATTGTTATTTTGTATGAAATAAATATAGTGTAACTTCGGCCCATCACCATATTTTATGATTGAATATAAGTAACAATCTCTATTTGCAGAATTACGTTAAAATTATTTAAACTCAAATCAATAATAACGTAGTAACTGGTACGGTATTTCTTCTCTAACTAAAAAATAAACCATGCAAGCTGATTTACTTACAAAAGTTATTCTTCCGGCCGCGCTTTTCTTGATCATGTTTGGCATTGGTCTTTCTTTAAGGCCTTTAAATTTCAGAAATATAGTTAACTCACCCAAAGTGGTGGCTATTGGTCTTAGCGCGCAAATGCTTTTACTCCCGGCTATTGCATTTACTGTTGCGATAGTATTTAACCTTCCACCTGAAATTGCTGTGGGTCTGATTATTATTGCTTTAGCGCCAGGTGGCGCAACCTCGAATATGTTCACTTATTTGTCTAAAGGCGATGTATCTTTATCCATCACCTTAACAGCATTGGCGAGTTTAATAACACCTTTTAGTATTCCCATTGTTACTTATGCAAGCATGAATTATTTTATGGATAGCAACACAGTATTCAGTTTACCGATTGCTAAAACCATTGTGCAACTGCTGGTGATTACTGTTATTCCAGTTGCACTGGGCATGTTTGTGTTGTCTCGCTGGGAGAAGTTTGCAAGAAAAATAGAGCCCATATTTAAATGGCTGTCTATTATATTTTTGATGTTTATTATTGTACTTATTGTGTTAAAAAATTCTGCCAACATGGCGACCTTTTTCGCACAAGCGGGTTTAGCCACGTTAGTGCTAAATGTCGTTGCATTGCTATTGGGCTACCAGCTCGCAAAATTAACCAGGCTTTCACATCCTCAGTCTATTGCGATAGGCTTTGAAGTTGGTATTCAAAATGGAACTTTGGCTTTGGTTGTTGCCGGCACATTAATCGGTAATGATGTTATGATGATTCCTGCTGTGACTTATTCACTGATTATGTTTGTGAGTGGAGGCTTATTTGGCTGGTTTATGAATAAGCGAACTACCAATTAAGGGTTTTACCATTCAGCCAACGTGTCACTCTGTGCAAACCATGAATTAAGCAGGGTCAGACTGACCTCAATTTTTACTTAACTATCAATCTGCCGCACCTCAAACGGCGCTAACACAGCCGTATTACTAAATTCATCGACATGTAAATCCAATGGATTTATTATGTTCAATGTAATCGCCTGGTTACCAACAGGTAGAGTCGCTATGTGGGGCATTTCATGGGGGATAATACAGAACTAACCACATTTATTTATATCTAAAATATAATTCTATTTTTCCTCACTTAAAAACTATCATGTCTAAAATTATATTCTTCACTGTTGTCTTTCTACTGCTAGCATTTTTTATCTACCGTACTTTTGTCTCTTCAGCCAGCCCTGAGCAAATCGCTGAGAATAAACAGGCAGGTAGTGCGTTTATGCTGGAAAATTCATCAAAAGAAGGTGTGGTGACTACAGCATCCGGGTTGCAATATAAAGTATTACAGGAAGGAACAGGGGCGGTGCATCCCACTTCTGTGAGCAAGGTAACTGTCCATTACGAAGGTAAATTACTTGATGGTACGGTGTTTGATAGTTCTGTTGCGCGTGGCAAGCCTATTTCTTTTGGTTTGAATCAGGTAATCAAGGGCTGGACAGAGGGCGTGCAATTAATGACAGTGGGAGAAAAGGTGCGTTTCTTTATTCCTGCTGATCTGGCTTATGGAGAGCGTGCAGCGGGGCCTATTCCACCAGGTTCAACGCTGGTCTTTGATGTAGAATTACTCGCGATAGATGGCTAATGGTTTAAATATATTTTCTGGTGAAAACAATTTTTCGGCGACTTGTTAAATATACGGTTTGGTTTGTACTCGTCTTTATCGTCTTAAGCGTTATTGTCGTGTTGCCTCTGCGCTGGGTAAATCCACCGATGACCATGGTAATGCTGGATCGCATGTTATATGCACAGAGTGATCATTTTACAATACAGCAACAATGGTTGAACTGGGGGCAAATTCCAAAGCACGCTGCTTCTGCTGTGATGGCGTCAGAAGACCAGTTGTTTGTTGTGCATCATGGGTTTGATTTTTCCTCGATAATAGACTCACTGAAGTCACTGGGCAGTGGCAAGAAATTGCGCGGTGCCAGTACTATTAGCCAGCAGGTCGCACGTAATGTTTACTTGTGGACGGGAAGAAGCTGGATCAGGAAAGGGCTGGAAGTATGGTTTACGGTACTAATAGAGTTGATGTGGAGTAAACAACGTATTCTGGAAGTGTACCTGAACATTGCTGAATGGGGTGAGGGTGTGTTTGGACTGGAAGCAGCAAGCCAGTATCACTTTGGCAATACAGCAGCCCACTTAACGCCTATGCAGTCTGCTTTACTGGCGTCCAGTTTGCCCAGCCCTTTGAAATATAACCCGGCTAAACCATCCCAGTATCTCATTGAAAGAGCCCACTGGAACCTGAAGCAGCAACGGTGGTTTACGGGTGAAACAGTCGGCAAGTAACTCTTTATAAAGGGGCAGTGTAGCGATAAAGCTGAACCGTGTTCAGTGGTTGCTTTTGTCAGTAAAGTTAATATTTATCTCAGATTTTAGTCATCCATGATTCGGCGATATCACCCACAATGGGAAGTTTGAACTTCACTCCCTGATACGCTTTCACCATTAACAGAATCCACAGTACGAGACTGATAATATTAATAAGCCCGACAAGCACACCAAATACAAAAAACAGGGAACCAAAGGCAATACTTAATAATGTTAGCGAACCAAACGTGACTATAGATTGCATGGCGTGAAATCTGACAAACTGATCGTCTTTTTCTATCAGAATAATGATTAGCCCACTGATCCATCCCAGCAGATAGGATAAAAATGCAGTGATATTACTTTCAAGCCCAATGGATGTTTTCGCCATTTTCTAATTCGTTTTATTAAAGGCTAAAATTATAGGGCAGTCATGAAGAGGATAAAAGCTTATTCTCTGTCAGGCCGAAGCCTTCACGAGAGTAAAACTCTGGATTATTTACATCGTCTGTTTTAAAGATTCCAGCTCTTCTTCCAGTAACATCCATTCTTCTTCATTCTTGTTATTTTGCTGTTGCAAAGCACCTTGTTTTTGCAAAATTTCCTGTAACTGTTTTTTGTTTTCATCTGCATACATGTTTGTGTCCAGCAGCATGGCTTCTATGGCGCTTAATTCTTTTTCATTTTTAGCTATTGCCGCTTCAATTTTTGATATTTTACTGGTGATAGGTTTGAGTTGCTGTCGTAATTCGGCAGCCTGTCGACGTTGTTCTTTACGGTCCGGTTTTGGTGAGGAGGGCAGGCTTTCTGAATCATCAGTGTTGTTAATGCGATTTTTCTTGACTATCCATTGCTGATATTCGTCCAGATCACCATTGAAATTCTGTACTTTGCCTTCAGCCACCAGTAAAAATTCATCCACACTATTACGCAGCAGGTGTCTGTCATGGGAGACTAATATCATCGCACCGGAAAAGCTCTGTAGTGCCATTGTCAGTGCATGACACATCTCAAGGTCCAGATGATTGGTGGGCTCATCCATAATAAGAAGATTGGGTTTTTCCCATACTACAATGGCCAGTGCCAGGCGTGCTTTTTCTCCGCCGGAAAAGTGTTTGCATGTCTCCATGGCCGTGTCATGAAAATTAAAGCCACCCAGAAAATTTCGTATCGTTTGTTCACTAACAGTGGGAGACAGTCGCTGGATATGATTCATGGGTGTGTCGGAAAGATCCAGTGCTTCTAACTGGTGCTGTGCAAAATAACCAATTTGCACGTTATCTCCGGTATGACGTACTCCTCCCTGTAATGGTATGTCACCAACGAGTGTTTTGATGAGTGTCGATTTACCAGCACCATTAGGGCCTAGCAGGCCGATACGGCTTCCTGGCACAATACTCATATTCACATGCGTTAATATTTCTTTTTCGTCATAGCCCAGTGTTGCTTCTTCCAGGTAGAGCAGTGGGTTTGAAGGCTTGGGCGGTTCGCTAAAGCTGAAATGGAATGGTGAATCAATATGTGCAGGTGCAATATCTTCCATGCGCGCTAACGCTTTTATTCGACTCTGTGCCTGTTTGGCTTTGGTGGCCTGGGCTTTGAAGCGGTCAATATATTTTTGCAGATGAGCACGCTCAGTCTGCTGTTTTTCATAATTTGCCTGTTGCTGCGCCATGCGTTCAGCATGTTGACGCTCATAAGCCGTATAGTTTCCTTTATAAAGGTTGATCTGACAGTGATGTATGCGTGCAATATGGGTTGCCACAGAATTCAGAAAATCACGATCATGCGAGATCAGCAATAATGTTCCCTGATAACGTATTAACCACTGTTCCAGCCATACTGTTGCATCCAGATCCAGGTGGTTAGTTGGTTCATCCAGCAGCATTAAATCTGATGGACGCATAAGTGCCTGTGCCAGGTTCAGACGAATGCGCCAGCCACCGGAAAATGTATTCACAGGAAACTGATGATCATCGGCTTTGAAACCGAGGCCATACAATAACTGTTGTGCTCGACTGGGTGCTGAATAGGCATCAATATTATCCAGTTTTTCATGTGCGCGAGCTAATGCGGTGTTATCACCATTTTTTTCAGCCGTGGCAATGTCGGCTTCAATTGCTCGTAATTCGCTATCACCATCCAGCACATAGTCGAGTGCTGTACGATCACTGTGCACAATTTCCTGTGCCATATGACTGATACGTAACTGTTTCGGCAGTATGACCTCACCATGGTCTGAGTGCAGTTGTTTCAGAAATAACTGGAACAGACTGGATTTGCCTGTGCCATTGGCACCAATCACACCGACGCGCTGGCCGGCATGTATGAGAAGCTCTGCTTTCTCTAAAAGTATTTTCTGCCCACGGTGCAGGGAAACTTCATGTAATCCAATCATTCGTTTTCGAGTGTTATGAGTGACGTGCTATAAAGTGTACAATCACAAAATAATTTATATTATTGAGCCAATTACCGGGAGCAAAGTCTAACTGATCGAGTGGGATAATTACGCTCCTTTAAATTCATATTGATTAAATTTCTGTATGACGCTGTAATATTTGATCATTTTATGCTCTGTATTTATACAATGAAAAAAACTTCATTCTGTCTATTGCTCATCAACCTGATTCTGACAGCATGTAGTGTGACAAAAGGGCCATTGTATGCGGAAGGTGAAATCGCAGGAGAGCCTGTTCGCGCCAATATGGACTCTGAAATAGCCAAATATGCGCTGGCTGCTTCTGAAGAAGAGCCTGCTTTGCTAAGGCAGCGTCGTTTATCACTGATGACACAATTCGAAGGTGTGCCAGACCCGCTACAACTGCAAAATCTTGTCAGTCAGGGGTCAACCGATTTTGCCAGTATAGTTTATGCACAGGCTTTATTAAACCAACCAAATAACAGGCGCTGGCAGAATGAATCGTTCAAGTTAAGCAGGACGCTTAATTCAGATTTATCAAAAGCACATATTCGAAAAGTATTTGAAAAACATCATGCCCTGTTAATTCCCGGCTGGCATTGGAAAACACGTACCGATACAGGCGCTGATTTATCATTTCAGCGAAAGGTGCTGGCGTCGTACGGGTTGCAGTCTACTTTGATTGAAACCAATGAGCATGGAAGTGTAGAAGACAATGGCAAACTCATCTCTGATGCCATTAACAATGCCAAGGCGCTGGATAAATCTATTGTATTAATCAGTGTAAGCAAGGGGGGTGCGGATACTCTTTATGCTCTAGGTGCCGTGTTGAGTGAACAGCAAACTCAGCATGTAAAAGGGTGGTTGAACATTGGTGGAATTATTGCCGGCAGTACACTGATCGATAATGAACAGGCAAGACCGGAACAATGGCTGAGATCCATTGGGTTCTCTCCAGAGACGCCTCTGGATGCAATATTAAGCCTGGATACGAAAACCGCAAAAGCACGCCTGTCTGAACTGAAACTCCCCCGGGATGTGGTCATTGTCAATTATGCTGCATTGCCGTTTGCCAGTGATCTCAGCCAGCATGCAGAATATAGTTTTAACAGTCTGGCCAAATTTGGCCCCAATGACGGTGCAGCACTGATCCATGAAATGCTGGTGCCAGATAAAACAACAGTACTGGAGATAGGTCTGGATCACTTTATGAGATCACTTCGCGCCATGTACAGAGCACTGGCTTTACTGACACTGATTATGGAATGTGAAGAGAAAGATTTATGCGTTTAAAAATCATCTTCCTGATATGGGTCTTCATGCCCGCTTATGTTTTATCTGATAACAGCTCACTTCAAAGACATGCCTATGAAAACAATAGTGTGTATGCACCACTAAAACAGGCATTACCAGCGGGTACCTATGTCACGGACAAAGGCACAATTGAATTGCCAGCCGCGTTTCAGGGAAAGCCTTTTATTATTGCCGTACGTGACCCTGACTGTCCTGTATCGCGCAAATATTCATCTTACTTAAGACAGCTTCAAAAGAATAACCTGGGTCTCGTATTTCTGCTTAGCGGGAACATGGCAAGCATGGAAACAGCAATCAAAGATCAGTCCCGTCATCAACTTGATGGCCATTATTTACTGGATACAGATGCCAGACTTAGTCAATGGCTGGGCGTACACACAAGTAGTGAAGTATATCTTTTTGATGAGGAATCACGGCTGCGTTATCGAGGTGCCATTAATGATCAATTTGGAATTGGATTCAGCCGTACCAGTGCACAGGAACATTTTCTGGAAGATGCCTTATATGCGCTGAATGCAGGTATGGAGGTCAGCATCCCTTCAACAAATGCACCGGGATGTATTATTGAAACAGAATTAATAAGCAGTGCACCTGACTCAACAACCTGGCATAAGCAGGTATCCCGACTGTTTGCCAGCAAGTGTCAGTTGTGTCACCGGCCTGGTCAGGCGGGACCATTTCCACTGGAAACATATCAGCAGGTGAATGATCGTAAAGCGATGATTCGTTATGTGCTGGATAATAAAATTATGCCGCCGTGGTCCAATGTTGAACATGGTGAACGCTGGTTAGGTGAACGTTATCTTTCTCAAAGTGATCGTCAGTTAATCATTGACTGGATAGATGCGGGTGCACCAGAAGGTGATGAAAACGATGCTGCTCCTGAATATTTGTGGTCATCCGGCTGGCAATATGGTGAACCGGATGTGGTGCTGAAGAGTCCTCAGACGTTGATCATTCCTGCCGACGGTGATGTCGCTTACAAATATGTCAGTATTCCTACTGATTTCGATGAAGACAAATGGGTGCATACCATCGAGGTAGCCACAGAAGCGCCCCAGAATACACATCATATTATTTTGTTTGTTTTACCGCCTGAACAACTGCAGGATAAATTCTTTCCGGGCGTGTCCCAGGGAACGGCACTGAGTCGTAAACAGATGCACATGCTGGCATTGCGCGGTTACTTTAGTGGTTATGTGCCAGGGTTACCAGGGACGAGTTATCAGAAAGGTATGGCAAAGTTATTGCCAAAAGGGTGGCGTATCGTTCTGCAGATACATCATCAGACAAATGGTCTGGAAACGAAAGACCGTCCAGGTGTTGGTCTTCAGTTCACCAAACAGCGACCTGCCAAAGTTGTTCAAACATTGGCAGCATCAGAGGTTGACTTGAAAATTCCGGCTGGCGATTCGGATCATCTGGAAACGGCAGAATATGAATTCGACAGCAATGGTCAAATAATTGGTTTTTTCCCGCACATGCATTTGCGGGGAAGTGCATTTCGCTATGAGTTGGTGCAGCCTAATGGCATCAGGGAGACATTATTGAACGTGCCGAAATTTGATCCTAACTGGCAACTCTATTATCCGTTAGAAAAACCTGTACAGATCAAATCTGGTTCGGTGTTACATGTTAGTGGCTGGTATGATAACAGTCAGGAAAATGTAAACAATCCGAATGCAAATGTAGATGTTCGTTTTGGACTACGCACACGCGATGAAATGTTAATTGGTTATTTTGACTGGGTGGGAAACAATCCACAGTAACCTGTAAAAAATTCTTCGAAAATTTTATGCGTGGAATTTTCTGCGCTAGACTTTATGTTTTCTGACCAGATTCTCTGCATGGATGAGTTCGTTGCTTAAACTGTCAAATCCGTAACGCCATGCGTTAATCAGTTCTTTTGTGGCGGCGTTACCAAGTACACTCTGTATAGCGTTTATAAATGCTTCTTTCATGTAAGGGTAGTATTCGTTTTTAATATCAGCCTGTATATGGACATGCGCAATAGTGTCAAGTTTGTGATAGAAAAGCTCATAATTATCAGCTTCAATACAATAAAATAGAATTGCGTCTATTAGTTTTTTGCCCTGAACAGATGATGTGTTCCTGAATTTGGATTTAAGCTCAGGGTGCTTTTCAAACATGTTTTCATATGTCTGTTTGCCTATTTCATCTCCATGTTTTTTTATCAGGGCATAACTTCTCTTCAATGCTTCAAGATGAATAATATTTGCGCTTAACATACTGGTTAATTTTGTTGTATTGAGTCGAGATACATGAGTAGTTCAAAAATACTTCCACGAACCAGAGTGTCAGCATGGTCTCCTGACACTGATATCCAGGTTGATGATTTGAATCGGTCTCCCCAGATCGGCATGTATCGAGGGCCATGCAATAAAACTTCTTCTCTACCGTCCACCATAAGATAAACCTCTTTAAATGGAAAATGCCCACCGTTGTCTGTCTTTAGCAGAGTCAGATCCGGGGTATCAATGGTAAGCAGTTTTGAAAATACGCCATCGCCTTTAGCGCTGTTGCCGTGACATAGAGAACAGTTGTCCATGAACTGACGTTTCCCTTCTTCTATGGTGTCATAGGGTTCTTCTGCCAGGCATGACTGCAGCGGGATGTAAGATATTACTATTAGCAGCAATATATGCTTTATCTTCTGAGTGATGTTCATTCAATGCACCTGTGTGATTATCTATAGTGAATTTTAATCAAACATAGTGAGATGACATTGATATAGATCATGATCAAGCCATTTGCCTGCCTGGGGCTATTGTAAGCGGGACTTTATAATCAAATAATGACGTGATTGATGTGTGTCTGGAGATTTGTCATTTATACAGCCTGGACTGCTAGTCCCTGCCTATCGCTATTTTGCCGGACAAATAGTTAATCTGATCTCTGATTTTTTCTATTTTACTTTTCTTTTGCTCCTGCATCGCACGTTGACCATCATTTAACAGATCATCAATAATATGATGTTTTTCTGGCTGGTACATAACAACTTCATAGGAAAACGACACTGATACATTGAGTCCCGTCTGTTTTACCTTGTCATTGAAGCTCCTTGTTATACTACTCAGATAGTCGTCTAATTTTTCAGAGCTTATATCAAATAGCAGTGTCACGAATTCATCTTTCTTAAGTCTGGCGCAAATATTTGGTTCAATTGCATGCTTCTTTAAAGAATCTGCAAACCCCAGTAATAGTTTGTCAGCCACGGAATCACCGTATTTTTCATTTATTGAGCTGAAATTATTTATATCAAGGCAGATCAGGCCCGCTTTAATTTCATGTTTATGTGAGAGTGAAAGCCCTTGGCTTGCTAGCGCAATAAAACCACGTCGATTTGAAAGGTTGGTTGTATGATCAAAAGTAGTGATTTGTGTAATAGCAATTTCACGCTCAGCCAGATAAGCCAGATCTTGTAACGCCTGAATCTGAGTTGCATTTAAAACGCGAGGTTTAGTATCTATTATACAAAGTGTACCCAGCATTTCTCCTGTCGCTGCTTTTAACGGGATGCCAGCATAAAACCGAATGTTAGGTTCGTTTAACACCAGCGGATTGTCAGCAAACCTTATGTCATTATGTGTATCAGGAATAATAAATGGTTCATCACCCAAAATGGCATGTCCGCAAAATGAAATGTCTCTTGCTGTTTCTCTCACAGGTAAGCCTACACATGATTTAAACCATTGTCGTTGCGAGTCAACCAGACTCACTAATGAAATAGGAACGTCGAATGAGTTTTTTGCCATTCTTGTTAATCGATCAAATCGCTCTTCTGATGGAGTATCTAATACATTCAACTCTTTCAGTGCTGCAATGCGTTTGTCTTCATTTTTTGGGAAATTAGGTTTAATCACTGCCTTATTCTCTATTGTGTCTTAAACAGGCATCGGCTTAATTTTAAAACCCTTTAACATGAAAATATTGTCAATAGTATTATTTGTAAACTGTTAAGTGAAATAACAGATTATCCGGTCGAAAAGCAATGATTTTAACTGCTGCTAAGTTATTAATTTAGCTGATAATTTATGTTGATTTTTAGAAAATTCCGCATGATAATTTTCAGACACATAAACCACGTTATTTAAGGAATAGCTGAATGAAAGATCCACTGATTTTTAAAACCGGAGAGGCCACTGTCTATGCAAGTCATGATCAGGGCACTGATGCCATGCCGGAAATTGTGCTGGGGCGAGTTGATGGTCCAGTCGGCCAGGCCTTTGCAAACCTGATGGGGCAGACGGAAGGACATACTCGTATGTTTGCTGTTCGTGCCTGTAACCAGCAGGTTAAGCCAGCGACATTAATTGTGCCAAAAGTGACAATGAAAGATATTAAATATATCAATCTCTTTGGCGGAGTCGTTCAGTCAGCCGTAGCAGATGCTGTTCTTGATTCGGTGATTGAGAATACTATTTCACGTGATGATGTGAATGACTTATGCATGATTGTATTACTCTGGATAGCACCAGACTGTTTGCCTGATCCAGACAAGAAAGATTTGTATCGTACCAATTATGAAGCAACCAAACTTGCCATTAAACGCGCAATGAATGACGAGCCATCAATCGATGAATTGATTGAAAATCGTAAAAAAATCTGGCATCAGATGTACAATCCTGAAACAGGTGAGTCACTCTGGGATTAAAGCAGGCGGGTATCTATTAGAGATGATTTAATAGTCATCTCTAATGACGGCATTTCTTTCTGTCGGTTTTATTGAATTAACAAAATCATATACATGTGACATCGCAACCAGATAAGCTTGATGTCCATATACCTCAAATGAATTTGTCTCACTTAGACGATTCAATTCCCTGTCTGCTTCTCTCAGGTGATAAAGCACCTTTTCAATGTCCATCTATACGTTCCTCTGATTTTCTTTCTGATTGACTGCCAATACAACAAGCTATCAAATTTATCACTAATAAATGTGATGATTCCTGTGAAATATTTATACTTGTATTTGAACCTGTTGAATTATATGAACTGGGTCACATTGTCATCATGCATTTTAACAATTGTTTAACTTTGCTCAGACTTGATGACAGGCATTGTTACATTTATGTGTCAAAAACCAATGGAATTAAAAACATATTAGCTGGTAAAGATATATTAGAACAACTTCACAAAGATGGCTGAACCTTAAAATTAAACAGTGTGTTTTAACTGTTATGTTAGTGTCTTCACATATTTTTCGTATAAAATTAAATAAAACACTATCAGACCACTATTATTTATACGAGGTGATGTGATGTCTGATCCAACTGATAGCTCTATAAGCGATATTCTGGAAGATTTAAACTACGCGCTTGATGAGGAAAGTAGTGAATGTCTTACTGATCTCGAGTTTGAAGAGTTGATGGAAGCGCTGGATAACCCGGGCCTGTAAAAAACTGCGAGATAGGCAAACTGAATTCAGTGTGCTTTCTGAGTTCAGTGATTTTCTTGTGTCATTCTATTACGGTGAATGACAAATATTTACTCACAATTTCGTAGATCCAGATAACCTGCCTGACTGATCTTTTCAGAGACAGTGATACTCTTTTGCATTCTTCCTGCAATAGCTATAAACTTTTTCATGCTATATAAATACTTTTTAATGCGCTGGTTATTTAGCAGGGCTCTCCAATGGCACTTTGTAAAATTAATATTTTCGATCTGATTGTGGTATTTCTAATGAACAAGGGTTGTTTAAGCAGTGAGTCTATTATCCTTCTGTGAATCGAGATCACTCAATATTTGCTGAAACCTCCACATGGCCGAAAATACAACAGGCTATCAACCGGAATTTAACCTGTATTATACCGGTTGGAGCATCGTGTAAAGAGCATGGCCCGCACCTGCCGTTAAACACAGATTACATACAGTCTGCATGGCTCTGTGAGCAACTTGCACGACGCTTTCCCCTCATTGTCTGGCCGACCATTAGCTTTGGTTACTACCCGGCATTTGTCGATTATCCTGGAAGCTGGTCAATCTCTGAAGAGACTTTCATTCAGTGCGTACATGATATAATTGAAAGCATTGCCAGACATGGCAATAACAGAATTATTCTGATCAATACAGGTATCAGCACAATCAAGCCAATAGAACAAAGTCTATTACAGTCTGCTCACTGCCAGCGAATAAAGTTAATTAATGTTTATTCCGGAGAACATACCCAAAAGACAATTGAAAAAATTGAGGAACAAAGACAGGGTGGGCACGCAGATGAAATTGAGACTTCAATTATGCTGGCAATAGATGAAAGTCTGGTGGATATGAGTCTGGCCCGGGAAGGACTGCAAAATATAAATGATGGACCTTTAAATCTGCATGACCCTGATAAACCAAATTACTGCCCAACAGGTAGCATGGGTAATCCAATGCTGGCAAGTCAGGAAAAAGGTACAAAAATACTTGAAGCAATGCTGGATGATTTGATAGAAATAATTGAACCTATTACTCAACAATAAGCGATGGAAAATACGTGTCCTTGCGGTAAAGCCAAACCACTAAAGCAGTGTTGCGGGCGCTTTCACTCGGGTGGTCAATACGCAAGAACGCCGGAACAATTAATGAGGTCACGTTATAGCGCTTATGCCATAGGTGGGCTCGGGGAGTATTTGTTAAATACATGGCATCCGGCGATGAATAGTGACTTATCAATAGAGGAGCTCTCACACAAAACGCATGAATGGATCAAACTTGAAATACTGAATAAAACCCAGAAAGGTGATGAAGGTAGCGTCGAATTCAAGGCTTATTATGTTGATGATAAAGGCAGCAAAAATACTTTGCATGAAAATTCATATTTCCAGAGAGTTGCAGGGAAATGGCTATATGTTGGTGCTGTACAATAAATGTGTCGCATGACAGCTGGCAGTGCATTGTTAGGTCCTTTTTGAACTAATCTCTGCGCTTGAAGTTTCCGATATCACCCTGAAGTATTAAATCTCCACGGCTGTTTTCAACGATTGATATGGTTGGCAGGGATTGATTTTTTCTTCTGAAATGAGTTCGATTGACTGGAACAAGTTCGTATGCGGGTGAGGAATTATAACGTATATATAGCTTATTCTCGTTTATAAATATGTTTGCCACGCTGGTTTCTTTATTATCCCATGCGAATCTATTAGTTACAGAGATATAGTCACCGCTTATTTGATTGATTTGCCTTAAAGTTAATTTATGGACTGGCGGCAATGCTTTTGCTTTTATGCCACGTGTAAGCCACATTTCTATATGTTTTGTCATTGCCTTGATAGCTTTGTTGTTATAACTGTTAATTGCTATAAAGTAGCCTCGATTGTTTTCTCTGGTATAACCATATCGGCTAAGGTATCCATCAGCATCGCCGCCGTGCCCATGAAAAAGCACATTATTGCTTATCCACTGGTAATTACCTGGAGCATATCCATAGGTCAGCCCATGACGTGCAGCTAAACTGGTTGCAGGATGTTCAAAAGTATTGATCGATGATCTTGTTAGGATTGTCCTGTCGTTTACAGATTTTCCATGATTGATTAACATGCTGACAACTGATGCCATTTCATCCGCACGTATATTCAGTGCGCCATACGCTCGATACAGCATATGCCAATAGGGAATAACAGATACTCCATCCCGGTCGTAACCGGTTGCCAGGTATTGATCCGTCAGTTCATTTTGAAAGAATGTTGCGCTGTTTAAATTTAACGGGTCAAAAATTTCTGTCTGTACATAATCTTCAAATTTCCTGCCTGTTATGACTTCAATGACCTTTGAGACTATGCCTGCACCTGAATTTGTATAGGAATAATATTCTCCTGGCAGCCATTTTGTAATTCTTGAATTTTTATCATAATTAAAAGATTGTTCAAGAGCCCAGCCGCTTTGTTTGAAATCAAATTCATGGCTGCTGAGGTCTTGAAAACCTGCAGTGTGTTCAAGTAATTGTGCTACTGTTATTTTTACTCTGTCACTATAACGATTCACATAGGGTAGAGGGTCCAGGTAATCTGAGATTAACGAAGACAATTCCAGTTTATTTTGTTCAATCAGCTTTAACACAGCTAATGCAGTAACTGTCTTTGTGATTGAACCGACACGTAATATAGTGTCTTCTGTTACTTTCGTATTCGATGTCCGATCAGCAAGTCCGAAATAATTTTCATGCGTGATGCCATGCTCGTTAACCAGAATTACTGACACACCGGCAATGTTATGGTTTTTTTGAATAGATTCAATTTCCGATAATAACTTAAAGTAGCCATCATCACTTTCATTTGCGTAACAGACAGTCACGATAGTAATATTGATAAGTACCAATATGGAAAGTAGATATTTATTCATCAGCGTTGTTGGATGTGCCTGAACCAAATTTGTTGTTACTGGTCAATTGTATATGAATAAGTTTGTCTATAGTTTGATTATATTTTTGTTTATCAATTCATCAGCTCATGCAAGCATGCAGTGGGTATGGAATGATAAATTTTCCAGTTCTGAAAAACAAAAATTGATTGAATGGATTGAACATTCGTTTTCTGGAATGGAAACTTTATATGGTGAATTACCTTATCAGTATAAAGTGTATTTCTACAGAAAAACGGATGGTAACGGTCCGGTTCCATGGGCAAATACAGACAAACGTTCAACACCTTCCGCTCACTTTCATGTAAACATGAAATATTCCATGGATGTATTCAACCGTGACTGGACAGCCCCACATGAACTAGCGCACTTGTTATTCCCGTATTTGGGAAAAAGTGGTACATGGTTTTCAGAAGGTATTGCCAGCTATCTTCAATATCAGATCATGTATGCGAATAACACCAGGACCTGGAAGCAGGTTATCTATAAGTTGAATGAACGATTTAATGCTGCAGAGCGTTATCGCCAATATAATGATATCTCGGTACTTGAGTTGAATGATATTGTATTTCAAGCAGGTGCATTTGTTCGTCTGTACTGGAGTGGTGCCGCATATTTTCTGAGTGTCGACAAGCAACTTTATGAAGAAAAAAATATGCGCTTAAATGACGTTATCAAAAAATATTTACGTTGTTGTTACAACAACAATATTAATAACTATTCAGAGATGATCACTTTATTTGATAATTTGTCTGACAGTAAGATTTTTACTGAGAACTATGATCGGTATATTAACAGGGTTAGTACTCTGGATACTGATACTCATATGAAATGGCTTGCAATGCACCCGCCAGCGTTAAAGTAATGTAATTATTGCCTATCCAGGAAATTTATCATTTCTGGACTGCTGTTTTTCATCTGCTTAACAATGCATTTTCCGCTTACTGCCATACCTGCCTCTAACCCCAGTTTCATCTGCAAAGATTGTTTAAGTGATCTGGCCAGTCCATTTGCAGCGACTCTCTGGTGATAATTCAGTGTACTGGAATAATAAGGCAGGGAATTCACGACAGGAATGTCAGTGTTGAGCAAATCAAAAAAGTCTTTTCTGATATTTTTGATGGTTTCTTTTAGTTGCGTACTATTTTGCCAGTCTTCTTTAGCTTCCAGGCTCCAGACTCTGTCTTCGTGCATTTTGCATTTGCCGAAATAAGTATAAGGACAGTTTTTCCATAACTGCGGCTCTATTAAGCTTAGTTTCCAGTCATTGCTGTGAAAATACAGATAATATTCTTTATTGAGTACCGGTTTAAAACTGAATTTTGCACTCAATACCAGTAACGACGTGAAGTAATCAGACACCCATTGAGGTATATTCCGTTCTCTGACGAGTAGCGGGGTGCTGGCATCTATATCAATAAGCGTACGAAGTGATGCTTTGCCTTGTGGGTTGGCTGCAGTGATATCTTTAGAGGCCATTAAAACCCGAATCCAAATTCAAAGCTGCCATATTTGTGATCCCAGAATTTCCAGTCCTGTTCTTCATTTTCTGTACTTCGACCAATGAAACGATATTCGAATAAGTATTGGTTGTTGTAGTTAAGTCTAACGCCAATTCCATTTTCCAGTACAACTCTTGATGGACTAACGGTGTGTGGGCTGCTGTTATTAAAAAGTGAGCCTTCTAGTGTTGCGTTAAAGGCAACTAGTTTAATGTCATTATGCAAAAATAATTGCCATTCCCATTTTTTGTATATTTGTGCCGGGTCGTTGTATTGTTCATTACTTTTGTCTCCAACAATGAATTCACCACCAAAAGAAACATCATTTAAAATAGTACCCAGTGATGCTTTATATCTTGGATGTAATGATATGTGCGGAAATACTTCATATCGATTGGTTTTATATTCAAGAAAGTACTGTAGTGCCAGCTGATTCCTGATTTGCAGGTCCCAGCCTTCCGGTCTGACAAACCCAAAAAACTCATGCCATTCGGTTTGAATATTGTCTGCCTGTGAACAGGGGCCAACACATCCAATGCTAAATTCATGCTTCAGGTATCTGTCCTGAAATGTTTCGGCTTCATAAAAAAAACTTGCGTAACTCCATCCTGCATAGGGTCTGTCCCGGTCAGTGTTTATTTCTTCTTCAGTAAGTGACAGATCGGAGCTTGTGTACACTTTTTGGCCAATCTTGAATCCTTTAGTCGTTTTGACAAAATTTGAACTGTCATCAAACCAGCTTAATGTACGTAATGCCAAATTCGACCGGGAATCATCACTGTCAGGGTCTGTGTGACATTTAATTAAGGCCTCAAAGCCATTTGAATAATAACGATCTGTGCCACCACCCAGGGTTAGGGAGCTATCGTTTTCAATAATCAGAGCCACTTCACGACTGGTGCAGTCCTTTGCCCATGTTACTTTCATTGAAACCAACAGGATGATGGTATAAAAAATCAGTTTGCTCATGTTGCTAGCATAGCCTAAAACGAGTCTATATAATAAAAAGTCAATGATAACGGTTTATAATCATATTGCTATCACAGAGATACTGATAAACAATCTTTCTATGACAGTTCAGAGTTAAATGAGTTTATATTAATTCGTAAAAATATCTTCACAATCCGTACAAGAGTTATAGAAGATCCAGATAAAACATTAGAGTTCCAATGTAAGGATGACACTATGGATTTATTAAAAACGATTCTAGAAGCAAAGGGCGGTAACGTAACCAACCAACTTGGCAATCAATTCGGTTTGAGTGATAGCCAGACAAGCTCTGCCCTGGCACAACTCATTCCGGCACTTGCTGGAGGCGTGAAGAAAAATGTAAAACAGGGAGGGCTGGATTCTCTGGTCACAGCACTCAATACTGGCAACCACAGTCAATATCTTGATAATCCTTCTCAGCTAGAAAATGCGTCAACCGTATCTGAAGGCAATGCTATTCTTGGTCATTTACTTGGCAGCAAGGATGTCAGCCGCCAGGTCGCTGCTCATGCTTCACAAAATACAGGGATAGATTCCAGTATTTTAAAGAAAATGTTACCGATAGTGGCCACCATGGTCATGGGTGGAATGAGCAAACAGTCAGGCTCGGGAGGAGTGCTGGGCTCACTACTGGGTAGCAGGCAGGCTAATCAATCATCGTCTGGAGTCAGTAACATGCTGATGTCGTTTCTTGATCAGGATGGTGACGGCAACGTGGTTGATGACCTGATGGGTAAATTCTTTAAGTAGTTATTATTCACCAGAAAATTCAGGAAGCAAAGCACCCGGATATATTGCAAATGCATTGTACTATCGTTTGTTGTGTTACATCTCCGCACGCAAACAAAGAGCTGCATAAATTCGCTGCAGCAATTTTCTCATTTGACTTGTTCTGAAACAGAGTCAGAGCATCGCCGCGTTTGTTTGCAATATCGTTAATCACCACTGGGCTTAACATTCCTGCTGTTTCCAGAACATGGCAATGAGCAATATTGTGCAAGGCGGTGAGTAATTTGGGACCAATAAATTGTGGAGGAATATTGCCACAATTTAACTCAAGCAGACGTTCAGCAGTCTCTGTATAAAAATCTAAAAAATGATTGCCTTGTCGAAACATTATAAATGCATTGTGTACTTTAGTTTTGGCAACCAGTTTATCTGGATTATTTTTATCAGGTTGTATCCATACCTCGCGCCCGAGTGAATAGGAGTGCTCTGGCAGACTGAATCGTTCTGGTGCAAAAATCAAAAAGTCTGCATCACACCATACGACTGTCTGGTGTTTCCTGGATAATCTATTTTGCAGTAATTTTAATCGTGCTAAATCTGTTGCAATCACACGTTGGTTTTGTGTTTTTGCTAACAATGACGGTGATATGTAGTCAAACAGTTCGTCACCAATGAATTCATAACAATAATCATTGGATTCTGCCCATTGCCTGACACTGGTCATACACGTTTCTATCCATGCATAGGGTAGAGGTTGGCGGTGAGACTGAATGACGAGCGTATCTGACATGATTATCTATCAAATAACATATTGAAAAACGTTTCACGTTTAACTGAGCTTGCTTCTCTATCTGTGCGATACATGGCATGTTGATCACGGGGTACGTCTGGTGTGATCCATATCCCCCATAAACCTCTTGCCTCATTGGGCAACAGTGAATAACGGGTATCAATGACTCTTAAAGGATTTTTAGGATCAACTGAGACATAGCCTTGTGAAAACCAGGTAAAGCGTTCCAGGTCTTTAGCCTGTTGGGAACGATTATCCAGCCAGGGAAAATCCCGAATTACATCAAGTTTAGCTATAAACTCACCCTGATAGATTTTGGTTTTCAGGCCGATTCTCACGGCATCGACATAAAAGCCTTCTTCCACTTCATAAATGACTTTCCAGAGGATCAGGTTTCCCAATGTCGGCTTTGCACTCAATCTGATAGGGGCATGTCCACGCTCAATTGCCAGTTGCCAACCTGCTTCACTTGCCCGATTGTTCTGGTAAAGCCCAATACATTGATAACTGATTACCCAGATTAATCCTGCCAGTGCATATTTGGAGTTTTTCCTGATGGCTGCAAGAGTCACCAGCATCAATAAGGGCAGGGTCAGTACCGGGTCGATAATTGATACTGTGTCCCAGGAAAAGCGCTGACTAGTGAATGGCCACAATAACTGCGTGCCGTAGCTGGTACATGTGTCAAGCAAGCCATGTGTTGCGTAACCTAAGGTGCAATACAGGTAGGTCTGTTTAAAAGTTAATGTTGTTCGCCGACAAAAAAGAAAATAAAAAAATATTGCGCATATCAATCCGCCAATGGGAATAAAGAATAGCGAATGAGTAAACTGTCTATGAAACTCCAGAAACAGTAATGGATCTGTCTCTGAACGTATAAAAACATCCAGATCCGGCGCCATGCCAGATAAAAAACCTAATATCCCAGCAATCATAACCTGAGATTTATTGACAAAGGATTGTGGCAAACTGGCACCTAGTGCGCCCTGAGTAATCGGATCCATAATGTAACTATTCTGCAGGTATCTATTGAGTTTGATATGCGATATTAATTTTACAGTTTCCTATAAAAATGCATCCACTTGTAGGTTTTCTTGCCGGCTTAACCTGTTCATAGATTGAATTTTCCTAAAATTCAGTATTTAGTGTTCGCTAATCGCGAACAACGAATGCATTATGAATCTGAAACCACAGGATATACTGATACTGCTCAAACTTGTCGCTCAAGGAGACATGAACTGGGTTTATAGTCGACTGGCCATGGAACTCAGTATGAGTTCGTCTGAAATTCATGCCGCGATGAAAAGAGCGTACAGCGCAGGATTGATGATGGATAAAGGCGAAACCATCATGCCGGATGCCAAAAATCTCGAAGAATTCATTGTTTATGGTTTGAAATATGCCTTTGCCGCAGAACGTGGTGATTTATGTATGGGAATTCCAACTTCCTATGCTGCCAAACCACTTTGCGACAGAATCATATGTGATGATTCCAGTCCACCCGTATGGCCGGATGCCAATGGCAAAGTTCAGGGCATTGCATTCAGACCCCTGTATCCATCAGTGCCTGATGCAGTACGTGTTGATCCCGAATTATATGAACTGCTGGCCTTGATTGATGCGATACGTGGTGGAAGAACACGTGAGCGTACGCTTGCCGTGAAAGAAATTAAAATGCGTTTTACCCGATATGCCAACCATAATAAACTGGGTTACATACAGCACGTTAACAGGCGGCGCAAAACAGGGTAGGTGTTATCCCTGGTCATGTATTTCACAAGGTGCACGTAATTCTTCAGGTGTATTATCCGGGCATACTCCACAGTCTTCATTGCCTGGTACAGCAAAATCAATCTTCTTCGGGTAAGGGAGATCCAGGCCATCCATAATTTTAACAAACTCATCCATGGGCTTATTATCGCCTAATCTTGGATTACGCTGTTTTTCCTGCTGGACACTGGATACCAGTCGACCTGAGTAGTCGTGTCCCGGATATACCAGTGTATCTTCGGGAAGTGAAAATATTTTTTCATGAATACTTTTATACAGGGTTGCTGCATCCCCTGACTGAAAATCAGTCCGGCCACAGGCTTCAATTAATAATGCATCGCCTGTAAATACCATTTGTTGTGTTCCGTTATCAAATAAATAAGCAAAATGATGATCAGTGTGTCCGGGAGTGAAAAGAGGGTGCAGTGAAATATTACCGATTTTTATCACTTCACCTTCTTTGGCACCGATATCCATACAGGGTAATTCGCAAACTGCCGGATAAATTATTTTACTGTTCGCCAAGGCCTTTAATTTGACAGCAGCAGTTAAATGATCTGCGTGTATATGCGTGTCTATAGTGTATTTAAGCGTTAAGCCCAGTTTACTTATGACATCGATGTCACGTTCTGTCGTATCTACAACGGTATCAATTAATGCACAGTTACCTGTTTCTTCACAGCCAATTAAATAAGTATAGGTGCTGGAGGTGGGTTCGAAGAGTTGTCGGAAAATCATAATACTGTTTTTTTGTTGAATTGATGTTATTTATAACATAATCATTGGGTGAATTTCGACACGAGATGAATCAAAGCCCGTACACTGTGGAAGTATTCGCTCCATTGTTACATCTATAGTAGTCAATCCGTTTTATATTATAACAGACTAGAAAGTCATTCCTGAGGTGGCACTTGGCGTTGAATAATTGACACTGCTATGTAAACTCACCATTCTGCTACCGCTAGATTAGCAGATAGTGTTTCTGCAAAAGTCGCTGTCAGTTAATGTGTATTGCACAAATAAACTGTATTTGCTGACTCTTCATTGGTATAGGGATTGGGGAATTTAATTATATGTGCCTGGGTAGATTTGAATACTGAATTCAGTAATTCAATGAACGCCTGATTTGGCAAATCATTTGACCACAGCCCAAATATTCCTTTTGAGTGTATTTTCCCGGCTAAATTTTCAAGCCCGGCTTTTGTATAAAATGCAGCATTTTGCTCGTTGAGCAAATGTTCAGGTGAATGGTCTATATCCAGTAACACCGCATGAGCTAACTGTGTTGGTTGCTCACTATTGAAACCTGTATTTTTTGATTCAGCCAACTGGTAGAAATTGGCATGAGTGAGTTTGCAACGTTTATCGTTGATGAGATTTGTACCCAGCGGGACTAATTCCTGTTGATGCCAGTCAATGACTGACTGCATGACATCGATGACATTTAAAGATGCGACCGATGTATTTTCCAGCACGGCTGCTGCGGTATAACCCAGACCTAAACCGCCGACTATAATATCCAGTTTTTCATCAGCATCAAATACGCTTTGCACTTCTTTAAGTGCTAACACTGATAACTGAATTTCTGCCTCGGTGAAGAGGCTGGACATCAGGAATTCTTCGTTAAGTTTTACTTCATAAATAATAATATTATCAAGTCTGGGCTCGGATCTGCGCCTGAGACTGATATCCCCGAGAGGGGTTTGCTGAAAATCGATTTCTTCAAATACAGGCTGCATTAAAAACTGGCAGCTTTGTCACCGTTCTCCTGGCTGGCCAGATATTCTTCATAAGTGCCCTGGAAGTCGATCAGTTTATTGTTACTAATTTCTATCACACGGGTAGCGAGTGAAGAAACAAACTCACGGTCATGACTGACAAATATCAGCGTTCCTTCATAATGCTCTAGTGCAAGGTTTAATGCTTCAATGGCTTCCATGTCCAGGTGGTTGGTTGGCTCATCCATAATAAGCACGTTGGTTTCACCCATCATTAACTTGCCAAATAACAAACGATTTTTCTCTCCGCCAGAACATACTTTGACTTTCTTTTTAAAATCATCAGATGAAAATAATAACCGGCCTAGTGTTCCACGCACGATTTCATCATCATGTTTTGGCTTGCGCCACTGGCTCATCCAGTCAAATAAAGTCAGGTCATTATCAAATTCATCGTTACTATCCTGAGGACAATAACCCAGAGTTGCATTTTCTGACCATTTGACTATTCCCTGGTTTGCTTCTATTTCATTAACCAGACAGCGCAGGAATGTCGTTTTACCTGTTCCGTTTTCACCAATCACAGCAAGACGACTGCCAGCTTCCAGAATCATATTGCCACCGGTGAAGAGTGCTTCACCATCAAATCCATGACCAATATTTTCAAGAATTAATGCCTGACGGTGTAGTTTCTTGGTTTGACTGAAGCGAATGAATGGGCTAACACGACTTGATGGCTTTATATCCTCAAGTTTGATTTTATCAATCTGCTTGGCACGTGACGTTGCCTGTTTGGCTTTAGATGCGTTAGCCGAAAAACGACTGACGAATTGCTGCAGATCAGCGATTTGTGCTTTCTTCTTGGCATTCTCAGACTGGGCACGTTCTCTGACAGCGGTTGATGCAATCATAAAGTCGTCATAGTTACCTGGATAAACCCGCAGTTCACCAAAATCCATATCTGCCATATGTGTGCAGACAGCATTCAGAAAGTGACGGTCATGAGAAATGATAACCATCGTGCTTTTGCGTTCGTTGAGTACACCTTCAAGCCAGCGAATAGTATTGATATCCAGGTTGTTGGTTGGCTCATCAAGTAACAGAATGTCAGGGTCTGCAAACAGGGCCTGGGCCAGCAGCACTCTTAGTTTCCAGCCTGGTGCGACTTCGCTCATCGGACCAAAATGTAAAGCTTCTTCAATTCCCGCACTCATTAACAACTCACCGGCGCGACTTTCTGCACTATAGCCGTCCAGTTCTGCAAACTGGATTTCAAGTTCAGCGACTTTCATGCCATCTTCATCAGACATTTCCGGCAATGAATAAATGCGGTCACGTTCCTGTTTGATTTCCCATAAAGTGGAATGACCCATAATGACAGTATCAATTACGGAGTATTTTTCAAAAGCGAACTGATCCTGGTGTAATTTGCCCACACGTTCGTTTGGTGTAATTGAAACATTGCCAGATGAAGGTGCAAGACTGCCATCAAGAATTTTCATAAAAGTGGATTTGCCGCATCCATTTGCGCCAATCAGGCCATAACGATTTCCCTCGCCAAATTTGACGGAAATATTCTCGAATAGTGGCTTGGCGCCAAACTGCATGGTGATATTTGCGGTAGTGATCAAAACGGTATTCCTGAACTAATGAAAGTGATATTGATTAAAGTGGCGGTACTATAAGGATTTGTGACAGCGACGTCGAGCGAATCTGTATAAATATCGCACTAAATGATTGTGTGACGTCAGCATGAGACTGTTTATGCAATTTGGTCATCCGCCACATGATAGTGCGGGTCTTCCATGACGTTGACTTCTACCATATCTCCAGCCTTGGTAAGTAGCTGACGACATTCAGTACTCAGGTGACGAAGGTGTAATTTTTTCCCCGCTTTAATGTATCTCTCTGCTAGCGTATCAATGGCTTCAATGGCAGAGTGATCAGCGACTCGGGAATTCTGAAATTCAATAATGACATCATCTGCGTCACTGTCCGGGTGAAATAATTCCAGAAAGTTTTTCACTGAGCCAAAAAATAGTGGCCCATTAAGTTCGTGAACGCGTGAGCCTTTCTCATCATCGTAGGTGCTGATATTTATATGCTTGGCATTTTCCCAGGCAAACGCTAACGCAGAAACAATTACGCCTACAACAACAGCGATTGCAAGATCTGTAAATACCGTTACGGCAGAAACGAGTACCAGTACGAATGCATCCGTGCCTGGGATTTTTCGAATAATGCGCAGGCTGGACCATTCAAACGTTGCAAACACAACAATAAACATGACGCCAACCAGTGCAGCCATTGGGATTTGCTCAATCAGGGGGGAAGCAAATAAAATAAATATAAGCAGAAATACTGCTGCGGCGACGCCAGACAGGCGCTGACGCCCACCTGAATTTACATTAATCATGCTTTGCCCAATCATGGCGCATCCACCCATACCTCCAAAAAATCCTGTAACTGTGTTCGCAATGCCCTGACCAAAACATTCACGATTGCCCCGGCCTCGAGTATTGGTAACCTCGTCAATCAGGCTCATGGTCAATAGCGATTCGATTAATCCGATGGCCGCCAGAATAATTGCGTAAGGCAGAATGATAATGAGTGTTTCAAAAGTAAAAGGGACTGCAGGTATGTGAAAAGCAGGTAATCCGCCTTCAATACTGGCTAGATCACCGACTGTGGCCGTATCCAGATCAAGTCCGACCACTAACAGGCTCACCACAATAATGGCAGCAAGGGCTGCAGGGAAACTTCCGGTTAACTTTGGCAGGAAATGAATAATTAAAATAGTGAGTAATATCAAGCCGGCAAATATTGTCAGGGCATCACCACTTAACCACTGTTTGATACCTTCTTCATCAGTTATTTGAAAATGCTGTAACTGAGCCAGGAAAATCACAATTGCCAGCCCATTGACGAATCCGAGCATCACAGGGTGGGGCACAATACGAATAAACTTCCCTAATTTCAAAGCTCCTGCGAGCATCTGGAATAAACCGGTTAGTACAACCGCCGCAAATAAATATTCAACGCCGTGTTCTGCGACCAGCGCTACCATGACAACTGCCATTGCACCTGTTGCACCAGATATCATCCCCGGGCGACCTCCAAAGATGGCAGCAAGCAAGCCCACCATAAATGCTGCATACAGACCTACCAGAGGTTCTACTCCGGCAACGAAGGCAAATGCAACGGCTTCAGGGACTAACGCTAACGCAACGGTTAAGCCAGAAAGGATTTCATTTTTAAAACAGGCGCTACTAGCGCAACCAAGTTGAAACATCGGGAATATTTTTGTGAAGTTAACTGCGTGAAAAGGCGCGAACTATATCAGAAAACTCTTATATAAGACATACTAGCGTGCCAATGAACTATTGTTAGCGTTATATGCTGCCCAGAATAAAGATTTTGCTGAAGACAGACAGTAATCGATCAATAAACAGACAAACATAATTGTGACCTCAAAAAACTTTTCAACATTAACAATCAGTCCAGAGCTGGTAGCCAATATACATTCCCTGGATTACCAGACGATGACTGATATACAGGCGCAAAGTCTGCCAGAAATGCTAAAGGGCAAAGATATACTGGCCCAGGCGAAAACGGGCAGTGGCAAGACGGCTGCCTTTGCCATAGGTATCCTGAATAACCTGGATACACAGGTATTTACGACTCAGTCACTGGTACTTTGCCCCACCCGTGAGCTGGCAGATCAGGTCACCAAGGAGATACGTCAATTAGCGCGTGCAATTCCAAATACCAATATTCTGACTTTGTGCGGGGGAAAACCTTTAGGGCCACAGTTGGCTTCTCTGGAAAGAAACCCTCACATCGTAGTTGGAACACCTGGACGCATTCTTAAGCATATTGGCATGGGAACACTGTTATTGGGTGGCGTTAAAGTATTGGTGCTGGATGAGGCGGATCAGATGCTTAGCCTGGGATTTCAGGAAGATATTATGAATATCATTCGTCACACGCCTGACAAAAGACAAACGCTACTATTTTCTGCGACATACCCTGATGAAATAAAACAGATCAGTAATACCATTCAGACAGACCCTGTAGAAGTGCGTGTTGAAAGTCTGCACGATAATAAAAAAATAAAACAGACTTTTTATCAGATTGAGAAGGGTCATCGTACTAAAACACTGGTTTCGGTACTTCAGCATTATCGTCCGGAATCAAGCGTGGTGTTCTGTAACCGAAAACAGCAGTGTCAGGAACTGGCCGATGAGCTATGGAGCCAGGGTTTCCATGTGTTGGCACTGCATGGTGATCTTGAGCAAAAGCAGCGTGATCAGGTGCTGGTCCAGGTGATGAACAAAAGCACTTCTATACTGATCGCAACTGATGTCGCAGCACGTGGACTGGATATTAAAGATCTGGATGCAGTGATTAACTTTGAACTGGCATTTGACCCTGAAATTCACATTCATCGTATTGGACGAACAGGGCGTGCCGGTAAAGAAGGTGTGGCAGTCAGTTTATTTATGGAAAATGAAGCTCACCGTATAAAAGCCATTGAGGAATATCAGAAACAGGGAATCACTATTCATTCTACTGCATCACTAAAAACACGTGAACATTTCAAATTGATTCCTCCAATGGTATCTCTGTGTGTGAGTGGAGGTCGTAAAGATAAAGTACGTGCAGGTGATATTCTTGGTGCATTAACCTCTACAACGAATCTTTCAGGTAAACAAATTGGCAAGATTAATATTTTTGATCATTTTTCTTACGTCGCAGTCGAAAGATCAATTGCAAAACAGGCATTAAAAATTTTGACTGAAGGTAAAATAAAAGGGCGAAAATTTAAAGTACGAAAAATCCGTTAAAATTTTACTGATGAATAAAACAAAGGTTAAATCATTATCGGCGACTCAATTTCATGTCAAAGATGTAACAGTTGAATTGATTCGCAAGAATGTCAAAAATATTAATTTAAGAGTAACGCTGCCGGAAGGAGAAGTGCGTGTGTCTGCGCCAAAGCGCATGCCAGTGGATTTAATCCATGCCTTTGTACTTTCAAAATATGACTGGATATTGATACAGCAGAATAAAATCCAGACTATCAAAAATGAAGTAATACATACGTATGAATCAGGTGAAATGCATGACTACCTTGGTCAGCAGTATGTACTAAAATGCATTCATTCAGACACCAGGCCCAAAGTTACATTAAACAGACAGTCACTTGAGCTGCATATAGACAAGAGCGCTACGCGTGAGAAGAAGCAAGCCGTATTAGAGCGCTGGTATAGACAACAGTTAAAAAACCAGATTCCAGAGTTTATAAAAAAATACGAACACTTAATGGACCTGAAAGTACACCAGTTTGGTGTGAAGAAAATGAAAACCCGCTGGGGTACATGTAATCCCAGGGCAAAACGAATCTGGCTGAACCTGGAACTGATTAAAAATCCACTCGAATGTCTGGAATATGTCGTACTACACGAAATGACGCATTTTATTGAGTTAAAACACAATCAGCGTTTTTATAAAATTGTTGCTGAATATATGCCTGCCTGGGAACAGACTGAAAAGAAATTATCTTCCATCTGATTAAGGCGAGAAAATCCTGTATTTTCTCGCCCGTACTTAATCGTGCTTCTAGCCTCTTGAACTTTGGCGTGCTCGGTTACCTGAGCGACTTTGGTTGTTTGCACGACCATTGTAAGCAGAAGAGGGTGATGCAGCTCCCCGTTTCGAAGAAGGCTTGTTTCTCGAAGGCCTGGCATTTCGTTGTTGCTGCCCACGACCGGTGTTGATTGGCTCTGCCTTGATTGAAGGATCAGGTTCAAAGTCATTAATGGTGACTTTTGGAATATCACGCTTAATCAGTTTTTCAATATCGCGTAGCAATTTATGTTCATCGATGCATACGAGTGACATGGCTTCACCTTCATGTCCTGCTCGGCCTGTGCGGCCAATGCGGTGAACATAATCTTCTGCGACGTTCGGTAAATCATAATTAACCACGTGCGGTAATTGTGAGATATCCAGTCCTCGTGCAGCGATATCGGTGGCCACTAGTACACGCACATTGCCTGACTTAAAGTCAGCCAAGGCTTTGGTTCTGGCGCCCTGGCTTTTATTGCCATGAATAGCAGCCGCACTAATGCCATCTGATTCCAGCTGTTTGGCAAGACGGTTCGCACTGTGTTTAGTCCGATTAAATACCAGCACCTGTTTCCAGTTATTCGACCCTATCAGGTGTGAAAGTAATTCACGTTTACGAGACTTATCGACAGGGTGCACGACTTGTGACACCAGGTCAGACGCAGTATTTTCTGTCGCAACTTCAACCAGGGCTGGAGAATTTAACAGGCCACTCGAAAGCTGTTTAATCTCTTTGGAAAACGTTGCGGAGAATAACAGCGTCTGCTTCTGCTTTGGCAGCAATGCGAGCACTTTGCGAATATCATGAATGAAACCCATATCCAGCATGCGATCGGCTTCATCCAGTACCAGAATTTCAACCTTGGATAAATCTGCTGTTTTTTGTCCTACGTGATCAAGTAGTCTTCCAGGTGTGGCAATGAGTACATCGACACCTTTAATCAGTTTTTGTTTTTGTGGGTTGATGCTGACGCCACCAAACACAACTGTAGAACGAAGTGACAGATGTTCTCCATAGTCACGTACGCTATCCGCAACCTGTGCGGCGAGTTCTCGTGTAGGCGTTAACACCAAGGCCCGAATTGGACGACGGCCTTTCTGGCTGACTTCCTGAGAGGCAAGTCTGTGTAACAGTGGCAAGGTAAAGCCAGCTGTTTTTCCAGTACCTGTCTGTGCGCCGCCCATAAGGTCACGACCTTCCAGTATGTAGGGAATGGCTTGTGCCTGTATTGGGGTGGGTGCGCTATAACCTTTTTCAGACACAGCACGAAGTAATTCGGCACGCAGGCCGAGAGATTCAAATGACATTAATGATTTAACTCCAGAGAATCGGCCTATTCAAAACTATGGTTTGAATCGGTCTAGGCGGAAACTTATATTTGTTTGAGTGGGAATCTTTTAGGGATAACCGCTGAGATAATGTGCAGACCGATGTGCACTTAAGAAGTGTCGCAGTATACATGATGAGAAACAGATAGATATAGCCATCAATCGCTAATAAGTCGCTAATTAACATGATGTAATGACGATAGCAGTCATGCGATTTCACGCCATTATGAGAAATTAATATATTATCTATATATTCAATTAGTTACAAAATATTTATAATGTTATTTATTATATGTTAGATTTAGAAAATATTATTGAAATACAATTAGATATACCATATATGTAATGTTAATTATAATAATGTTATTCGCATTTATTCAAACATAAATCAAATTATATTCATCCTGCTTTGATCACGCTGCTATCAATTGGTCGGCGGGCATGTATAATCGCGCGCATTCTGAAACAAGGACCAGCACGTGACTGACAAACTTCGCAACATTGCCATTATTGCCCACGTTGACCACGGGAAAACCACCCTGGTTGATCAACTACTCCAGCAGTCGGGTACTTTTGATGAACGTTCAGTTCCACAGGTACGCGTGATGGACTCCAATGACCTTGAAAAAGAACGTGGCATTACGATTCTTTCCAAGAATACTGCGATCCGCTGGAATGATTACCGAATCAATATTGTAGACACACCGGGACACGCTGATTTTGGTGGCGAAGTTGAACGTGTTTTATCGATGGTTGATTGTGTACTGTTACTAGTTGATGCTGTTGAAGGCCCAATGCCACAAACGCGATTCGTGACTCAAAAAGCTTTCAATATGGGTTTTTGCCCGATTGTGGTGATCAACAAAATTGACCGGGACGGAGCACGACCGGACTGGGTGCTGGATAGAACATTTGACCTGTTTGACCGACTGGGAGCGACTGATGAACAACTCGATTTTCCAGTGGTGTATGCCTCTGGCATAAATGGATATGCAGGACTGGATGCGAGTGTTCGCGAAGGTGATATGACACCGTTACTCACCAGCATCGTTGAGAATGTAAAAGCGCCAGATGTGGACGCTGAAGGTCCGTTCCAAATGCAGGTATCAACGCTTGATTACAATAATTATGTTGGCGTGATTGGTATTGGCAGAATTAAACGTGGTGTCATTAAATCAAATTCACCGGTTGCCATTGTTGATCGTGAAGGCAAGCAGCGCAAAGGTAAAATATTACAGATCCTTGGGTTTCACGGCCTGGAAAGAATTGAAGTCGAAAGTGCCAGTGCAGGGGATATTGTCGCCATTACCGGGATTGATCCGCTGGATATCTCTGACACAATCTGTCAGCCAGACGCCGTTGAGGCATTACCGGCATTAAGTGTTGATGAGCCTACAATCAGTATGACATTCCAGGCAAATGCTTCTCCCTTTGCCGGCAAGGAAGGCAAGTATGTGACCAGCAGAAACATCTGGGACCGCCTCCAGCAAGAGTTAAAGCATAATGTTGCTTTACGCGTGGAAGTTATTGAAGGAAGTGAAAAATATCGAGTTTCAGGACGCGGTGAATTACATCTTTCAGTATTAATAGAAACCATGCGTCGCGAAGGATTTGAACTCGCAGTCGGGCGCCCGGAAGTCATCACCCGCGAGGAAAATGGTGTCGTACTGGAGCCATTTGAGCAGCTAACGATTGATGTCGAGTCTGATCACCAGGGATCTGTGATGGAGCAACTCGGCGAACGTCGTGGCGAGCTTAAAAACATGGAGCCTGATGGAAAAGGCCGTGTACGCCTGGATTATATTATTCCAGCGCGTGGTTTGATTGGTTTCCGTACAGAATTCATGACAATGACATCCGGAACAGGTTTGATATATAGCGTATTTGAAAACTACGCACCCACTGTGTCGACTGGTATCGGCCAACGCGCCAGAGGTGTGCTGATTTCTAACGGACAGGGAAAAGCAGCCGGTTACGCCATCTTTAGTTTGCAGGAACGTGGACGCATGATGATCGGTCATGGTGAAGAGATTTATGAAGGAATGGTGATAGGAATTCACTCCCGTGATAATGATCTAACAGTAAATGCACTTAAAGGTAAGCAATTAACCAACGTACGTGCTTCAGGCACTGATGAAAATATTGTTTTGACCACACCCATCCCTGTTACTTTAGAGTATGCACTGGAATTCATTGATGATGACGAACTGGTGGAAGTCACACCGGTCAGTATTCGGATTCGCAAAAAATTCCTGAAAGAACACGAACGTAAACGTTCATCCAAAAAAGCCAGCTAATCGATATTACCTGCCAATAATTTTCGTGTAATTCCAGGCGCAGTCACGCCATACTGTATTTTTTACAGTATGGAAGTATCGTTATGGAATCCACCGTAGAAAATATTCCGCTCATTAATCTGGCTATCGCATTCATTCCGGTATGCGTGGTTCTTGTCTTACTATATCAATGGTCCCTGCAGGCAAAAACTGCTTTCTATTCAATTGTTCGTATGCTGTTACAGTTGATAATTATCGGTTATGTGCTGGTATTTATTTTTGAATCAGAAAATTTATGGGTAACATTATTTATTCTCACGATAATGGTCACTGCTTCAAGCTGGATAGCATTACGTACTATTGAAAACCTGCGTCTGCATTTATTCAAGTATGTTTTCATTTCTTCCCTATTAGGTGGTGGAAGTGTTTTATTACTGACTGTTTGGCTGGTGCTAGAGATTGATCCTCTCTTTAAGCCTCAATACACCATTCCATTGGCAGGGATGGTGTTTGCAAATTCGATGAATACTATGAGCCTGGCGCTAGAACGGCTGGGATCAGAATTAAATAATCATGGTAATTATCTGCAAGCACGCAATAACGCTTTTAATGCATCACTTATTCCTGTTATAAATACCATGTTTGCCGTCGGCATTGTGTCTTTACCAGGTATGATGACAGGGCAGGTGTTGGCAGGTATTTCACCACTGATAGCAGTGCGATATCAGATTCTGGTAATGTGCATGATATTTTCATCATGTGCATTATCGACTGCCTTATTACTAATAATTACTAAAAAAGATTTTATAAAATCAAATTATTCGTCAGATTTTGATAATTGAGTGATGGGGAAGGGCTTTGAATAATAATACCCCTGGCCAAAATCAACGCCAATTTCACTGACGATATCAGCAATTTCCTTGTTCTCTATGTATTCTGCAACTGTCTTTCGGTTGTATGCTTTTGCGATATCAGTAACCGCTTTGGTAATGGTCCAGTTCTGTTTATTCGTTTCGAGATCTTTTATGAACGATCCATCAATTTTAATCACGTCAAATGGCAATGTCTGTATATATTTGAATGAGCAATATCCTGATCCAAAATCATCCAGGGAGAATGAGAATCCTGCCTTTTTTAATTCAACCATAAAATCGTAACAACGCTTCATATTACTGATAGCCACTCTCTCCGTGACTTCTATATTAATTTTACCTGGATTGATGTTTTCTTTTTTTGCCAAATTAATAATATAGTTGCCGAGTTCATGGTCGTTAATGGATAACGCTGAGATGTTAAATGAAAATTTACATTTTGAAACTGATATGGAGTTGTTCTGGTTGATCCAGGAAAACAGATTTCTAATTACCCACTTGTCGAGCATAGGAGAGAGATTGAAATCTTCTGCAGCATTAATTAACTTTTCCGGCGATATCACTTTTCCTTCATCTGATACTCCTCTAAGTAGAAGCTCAAAATGACTGGCTTTTTTAGGGTTGTCCAGATAAACAATAGGTTGCACATAAAGAAGAAACTGATCGCGTGCTACCCATTTTTGCAGTGTAATTGCTTCATGCATATTGTCACTACGACGAACGATTGCTGTATCTTCTTCATTATATTCACACACAGTTGAGCCTCCATCATACTGTGCAGAATATATTGCTTCATTGGCCGCTTTTAGAACCTGATCAATTTCTATCGTCGCCTGATCAATCCTGACCAGGCCAAATTTGATATGCAGTCTTATTTTTCTCCCTTCCCAGGAGACAGGTGCATGACTTAATGAGAAATTTAATGATTCACAACTGGATTGTATCTGGCTAATATTTTTCTTTTTGCAGATAAAGCCAAATTCAGTATTTCCGAGTCGCCCTACAATAGTGCCTTCATCTAATTCCAGTGACATGGTTTTAGCGACTACATTTAAAGCGTAATCTCCAGCTTTATAACCATAAGAATGATTGATTAATTTAAACCGCTCCACTCTGGCAATACCAAAAACATAGTCAACATTACTATTATTATCGGACAGAATATCTCCCAGTACATTTAGAAAACTGCCTCTATCCAACACCTCCGTTAATGGATCTTGATGGTGACTGTCTTTTCTGGAGAAATTTAACTTGTTCAGCATTAGATAGCGTTTGATTAACGAAGGATCAGACTAAGTTATCGACATTTAAGCTAATTAATTTAATTTTATAGACTTGATTATATGAATTGAATTAGTAAGTTAATCAGTTTACCGATAATCAGAAATACTGGCATAGCTGTCTAATGTATTAAAACGACAACTCGTTACTTGATATATTCAGGAATAACTGTGAATGGGCAGACAAGGAGAGTGCCTTGAGTGATAAAGACAATATAAATGAAGAGAAAGAAGAACGACGCGAAAGAGAAGACAGAAGAAGCCTTCATAGAGCGGTAAGCTTTCCATATAAAACCAAAGTTGGCCTGGTCATCCTTAAAGACAGAAGAAAGGTACCAGATCGTAGACTTAATAATATTTCAGTGGAAGATACTGAGCTGGACGAAGAAGAATTCATCAAAAATTATCAGAAATTTGTATAGGCACATCACATCTCAGCGCTGTTAAATATATTAACGAAAGATGCGTGATCAGCCGCACATAAAGTTATAATTATTCTCTGCTATCCTTCATTCGAATCTAATTAATTGAGCGAATGAAGGGATGAATAATTTTGGGCAAGAAGCTCTAGAAGCTATTGATGCAGGTAATAACAAGTTGGTTGTTGGATTGCCCTGGTATACAAAAAGGCAATGGCTAGCGACCAAATCATACTGTTCCGACCCAAAGACATTTTTCAACTCATTTAATGAGTGGAGGTCTGAAGCAGACAAGGCGATTATTGAAATTTCCAACCGTGGTCTGGACGTGAAATTACTGCCTATTTATATCGAGACATTTAGTGGCTGGTGTGCATATCATCATATGCAGCCAAACAAATCTGCACGAAGAAAATTTACTAACTATTTAATGAAAAGAGAACGTTAGTCGTTCTCTTTTCATATTTCACACCTATTGCTCTTATCTTTATTGTTCTTATCTTAATAGAACTGCCATATTATTTTCTCTTATTCGAAGTATAAAAACATAAGATTTCACACTTCATATAAGTCCTGATAGCATTATCCCTACAAATACCAGACCTCTCACCAAGAGGCCGCAAAACCTGCAATAATCTATTGTAGGCTTTTGCATTGCCTACGCAAATCTATTTTATCTCTTTCGATTTTCCTCTTCTGCCATATATTTAAGTTTCTATTCTTTCCCCGGATTTTTGTGTCAGCTAATTGTGATAACCGTCACCCTTTTGCTTGTTTTTGTTCTTTTATTGACGCTACTAAGCTATTGAATGCTCGACAAAAATTTGACCTGATTCACTAAATTAAAAACCTTTAACCCGCTCAGCCAGGAATAAAGATCACCCATCGCCAATTGGGCTGATATTTTAATGTTTTTAAGTACTATTTTTTGACAGTTCAATTTGGAATGACAATAAACGGTTGATGTTCTTTTTAAACGGACTTAATTAATACGGAGAATAAGATGAAGAATATTTTAAAAACGACAGCACTAATTACTGGAATGATTGCATCGGGTACGCTCATGGCTGCAACGGATGGCACTCTGGGAGCAACTTCAACAGGAACTCTGGATATTAGCGTGGATGTTGAAGATTTGGTTCGCATCTCAGGCCTGAGCGATATTCTACTTACCTTTGATGCAACGGGTACGGGTGATGTTGTAGGCAGCTCAACCGCTTGTGTCTATCGTAATGGTGCCGGAACATATAGCGTCAATGCCACAGGCGACGGTGCTGCGAGTGCGTTTACTATTCAAAATGCTGCCCCAACTCCAACAGTTATTGGCTATACCGTTGGATGGGATGATGCGGTTACGGGCACTGCTATCGCTGCAGTAAGTTCCGGTACGGCTTTAACCGGTCAGACAGGTGCCAATACTGTGTCTGATGACTGTAGTGCAGGTGGCGGTGCAAATGCTTTTGTTGAAGTTACCGTACCAAGAACTTCTCTGGTTGCTGCTCCAGCTGGCACATACAATGGCACATTGACGCTTGAAGTTGCACCTGAATAAGTAACCAATTACGGGAAATCAAAATTGTGTGTCGATAATCAAGGAATATTATCGACACATTTGATTTGTAATACTCTGGATTGATTATCTCGTAACTTAAAAACAACCTGGATGTTGTCACATGCGTTTAGCTATATTTGCTTTTTGTTTCTTGTCAATCTTGAGTAACAATGTCTTGGCTGCTACCGCGGGCAATCGTGATATAACATCAGCAGGATCACTGGATATCACTGTCGTCAATAATGAATTCGCCCTGATTTTTGGTCTTGATGATGTTGACTTGGGAACATGGAGCGGTGTGGGTGATATGTCTTCTGACGAGGATATTTGCGTTGCAGTCTCATCGACCACTCCTACATTTCTGGGACAGCCTCGTAGTTACCGTTTGCGAGCGACAGGTGATGGCTCAGCAGGAAATCCAAATGACTTTACCTTAACCAATGGTGTTGAGGAAATTCATTATCGAGTATTTTTAACAGACATTAATGGTCAAATAGAAATGCTGCCCGGTAATATCAATAGTGGCAGGCAATTTATTGGTAACGCTGGTTATAATGCCAATATCGTCGCGTTCTTTGGTGGCTCGGCTAATCCCTGCGGTAATCCTAATGCAACAATTTCTATTCTGGTGGAAGAGGCCGAATTAGCTTCTGGCGGCGGCACTCATACAGGAACACTCACTTTAGAACTTTCAGCAGAATAGTCACATCGCTTCATCTTGTAGTATATTCAATTATATTGAATATTGACTGATCATATGCTGATGAAGCATCTCTCATTGATAAGATACGTGATGTTAAGCCTGTTTGTGCTTAATTCCTCAGTTGTATTTCCGGATATCCTGATTTCCAAGCTGGATGATGTCAGTCTTTCCACTAATGCCAATGTGGGCAGAGATCTCATTATTACAGAACAACTCTGTATCGCCAGCAATCCTGTCAGTGTTTATGGCATAACTGCGTTGGGTAGCGGAGACAACGGTGAGTTTGTTATTACAAATGGCCCCTACGAGATGGAGTACAAGATGTCGTACCGGGATCGCCGTTCAAGAGGAGGGTTCACCGACCTCACACCTGGAGTTCCTGTCAGTGGATTCCTCGCCAGACCTTTAAGAAATAATAGAGCCTGTCAGGGAAACGCAGGCAGATTACGAATTATCATCGAGAAAAATTCACTGAATAGGGCAGTGGCAGGCTTGTATCGAGGAGTCATTCAACTGTCTGTAGTACCGGAATAGACAACGACTTTCCAGCATTGAGTTAAAGCTTACTTTTCCATCTATCGTTCATTTACTACCTTCTGTTATTATATCTCTGACTTATCACTAGAGAAACACAATGCGCCGGCCGATAGCTCATGCGCATTAAAATAATAATAATATCAGGAAGGTCATCTTGGAGGATGTCAGTCAGCTAAACCGGTATCTAATGAGGTACTGGCAAGTGGTCATGTTTGTATTATGGTTATCTCTGCCAAGTCTATATGCCGCTACACAAGGTTCCATTGGGGATAACAACTCACGTGGCAGTATTTCTATTACTCTGGAAATACCACAGACGACACATATCAGCGCAGAATTCAGTCGCTACCCGGCATCTGACCACACACAACTCTGTTTGCATGTAACAGACATACAGAATCAAAGCCCGATCCGCTTTCTTACGGTGGCGGGTCTGGATGGAGACATTTCTGCACACTCCAATGCTGGCGTGAATGCCTATGAACGATCCGCACGCGTCATTAGGTCTAACAGTTCAAATTCAAATACATGCAGCTATCAGTCAAGTATTAAACAAACTATACATACAGATGGGCAACAAACAATGTTGTTAATGGTTATTGCTGAATAATAAAAAGGCGCATACAGCACTTCACAGTTTATTTGCAGATCAATTCATCGAAAACGTGGACGTCTTCATGTCCATTAATATTTCCTAGATCAACTCTACAAATCCCGCCGTCCTTCATTTCCAGAGTGAGGTGATCAGTTAAACCTGATTCAATCTGGAACCAGCCACGTTCATCTGTACCTGAAAACGCGCCCACATTTTGAATCTTTGCATGTTTGACAGGGGCGCCATGAATATCATTCACTTGCCCAATCAACACCAGGACACGGTCCACATGCCAGTTAAGTGTATTGACATTACCAGGGTATAGCGTCACTTCACGTGGCGCTTCATCAAACTTCAAAAATGCGTCTGACCTTGACTGTAGGCGTACATCATATGTCTCATAAGGACTCAGGGGGATAATAGTGGTTGTTCCTACGTTAGCGAATCCTGCGGACTGTCTATCTATAAAGACTTCAAAAACTTCACCTTTTGTCTGGCCATCAAGGTCTATAATGATTGCACTGTCATTACGCTGTGCGCCGCCAAGCGAAGTAGTACTGAAATCACTGGCGAAGCTTAATTGACTTTTTACCGAGTAACCAAATGTAGTTTCCTGATGATTGTCAGTCCTGTTCAATTCTATTTCGTTATAACCGTATCGTGATTCAGAAGACAGGTTAACACCCGCTGTATTAAAATCTCTTTCCCTGACATGAAATAGCCGTGACTGAATTCTGCCAAATTCGGGATCGCGTCTTGTGTGTTGCCAACTCGCATTACTGGTTAGATCGTTGTCACGTGAATTGTTAACTTCTGAGGTTTGCGCACCACTAGTTAATCTAAATATGTTATTTTTCTTTCTAAAGCTGAATTCCAGTCTGGCGCCAACCAGATAGTCACTTGTATCCTTGCTTGCAGATAGATCCCAGTCCAGCTGGTAATGACTTTTTCGAATTAACTGTTTGCGGTAATTTACCGAGAAAGTTTCAGATTTTTCTGTGTTTCCCAGGTCCAGGTGTCGATATCGCCAAAATATACGTCCTCCAAATAACTCATGGACCAGACTTGCAGTTGCTTGTGTAGAGTCATTTGTTATCAGATCAAATTCATCCGCATCAGAAACATCTTCATCCCCAAGACTCACATGCCTGTAATCCATATTAAGAGAAAAATAATTGTTAGTGTAATTCTCTCTTAATGAAATAGCCCAGTCACTTTCAGATGTCCCCATGACATTCACCTGACTTTGCAGACCTGAGCCTACATGAACAATTCCTGTTTGCAGCATGGTTTGCTTGCCTGCATTAAGAAATTCACCTTCAAATGCCATGCTTTCAGAGATGCGAACTGCACCGCCAATATGGACGATGGAATTGTTTGATGTTTTTGGCAATACTGTATTTTGTTCAAACTCGTTAATTTTACCCGCTTCGGCATAAATTATTGGTTCATTTATTGGTGGCAATAAAGAATTTCTGACAAAGAAATATTCCTCAGTACGTTCCGATCCATTTTCTTCACGTATTCGAATTGATATTTGATATGCCCCATCAGGGAACCGCGAAGTATCTAATTGACGATTTCCCGCATCGTAAAAGCGCGCATCTATTAATCGGTTACTGCGAAACACTTCAACTCGACTACGCATATTCAGGAAAATAAATATATCTGTACCACTTGATGTTTCCAGATCAGTACGCGTATTAAATGATGTTTGAACCCGAAAACCAGTTATATCAACCTGTGAGAAAAAATTTGTAGACCGGGATTCACTTTCGAATACACCTGTTTCCGCTTCCCATCCCTGATAGTCTTTTTGCAGTGAAACTTCATCAACAACGTAGTCTTCATTATCAGTGTAGTTTGACTGGGCGAGTAGTCTGGTATCTCCAAAAGATACAATACTATTGGTTTGTGCATTAAACCTGTCTTCAATAGCATCCGTACCAGATAAGTTCAAACTGAAATTATGAATTGTAGAAAAGCTTTCCTGTGCAGCAGGTAAATACTTTGATGATTCGACATATTGTACCTGCAGAAATCTTTCATTGATAAACAAGTCGACTCTAAACTTGCCTTCGTCAAAAATAATCCCGGCGATATTAGGCCTCAAAACTCCGCAATCAATATTGCTGGTTTGCACTAAACATAATTCTTTAGCATTGGTATTAAGTGAACCTGTAATATTTTCCAGGATGTATTGCCTATCCAGCAAATCATCAATGTAATTTATAACTATTTCTGGCTGATGAAATTGCAAAGTCTCAAAATCATATGTGGCATTTGCAGATACTAAATATCTTCCCTGGTAATAAACATCGACCTGATTTACCTGAGGGCCCGCTAAATCTTCAAAGCCCAAAGGAACACTGTCAGACACCTGAATGAATTCTTCTGTTTCTTTTTTGACAACATCGCTTGCAAATATACTGGTTGAAAATATTAGTGCGCATACAAAGATCACCCGAAGGATATAGTTCAACTTCGGGTGATCGTATTTTTGTATCTTGTGTTGTGTAGTCACTCCCTGACTATCTTCTGAATTTATTCGAAGATTCGAACAGAATGTTCTTTTCCGCGACTAAGAAAATATGTCACGGGCTGATCTTTGGTTAACTCAACACTCCATGTATTGCCTGGGTATAAGCGTTTACCAGGATAATGTTCACAAAGATTCTCGTCAGCAACCTCGGGAGGGCACTGTGTCCCTTTCCTAAGCAGGACATTTTGATTTCCCTTATTGCTCACTGTTAACTGATTATTCGTGCGTTTGTGTGTGAGTTGAAAATGACCCTGAACAGGATGAACAATCACTAAAACTTCATACCCGATGAGTATTTTGACGCCACTTTTTTTAGCGCTAAGATCACCTACAACCGGAGTGATACTGACGCGGTAAACCTTTTCCACTTCAGGATTTGGACTCAGGTTAACGAACCTTAACAACTTCCTGCCATTAGGTGGAACGACCAGTTTATTAGGCGACACAAGTAATCCAGCTTCTTTGGGGTTATCAAATACCTCCCGGGATTGATCTTCGCTGCCCGGGTTATGCACAATTTTAGGCGTCACCTGAATGTATAATGGGTCTGATCCGGCATTCTGAATTTCCAGATCTTCACGATTGGGCTGCCCGGGCTCAAAATAAATAATCGATTTGTTCAGTATCATGTCAGCACTGGAAATGCCGGGAAGTACCAGAACCAATAAAAACAGGAGAGATTTAATATTCATAAAATTATCTTTTGTGATGGTGCCGCAATGAATGAGATTATCCGTATTAATACTTTAGTATTAATCTATAACTTTATGAATTATAAAGAATTTAATATGTATTAACTGAATTTTGACGGCATTTTAGCGGGCGATTAAACACATTCGTCGGGCAAAGATTTCAAGCTGAATATTGCTGCACTGGCATGACTTTTTGACTTGAATACTATTACTGTAAATACTTAGCATTCTTACTGAAATGATTAAAAAACCTTGTGAATTAGGGATAAAGGTATGCTAATGTGTTGCTTCAGATATCTTCGCTAAACTAGCTAACTTACTGAAGCTGCAGTGGAGACTATTTAAAAGATTAGATATGCCGTACGCACGGAAAATTGGCAACCCTTTCTCCTCTAGTTGGGTATAAAATACAATAAATTGTCAACGTCCCAGCGTACAATTGGCAGATTGCAAACCCGTCTTAATGGCGGGTTTTTATTTTATTATTCAATAAGTTAAGATATTAAGTTCAAGTTAATTGTGATATCAAAATCCCGGCAAGTTACGAACACGTTATCTATATTCATTTTTGTCCTTTTTTCTTTTACCTGGGTAACCCCACCTGGCCATGCTGCGGACGATACCGGCCAGTATCTGACGATGGGCCTCGGAAATCTCAGCTGCAAATCATTTCTAAGTGAAGATGAAGAGGGCGCGGCCTATTATTTAAGCTGGCTGGCAGGTTATATGACGGCCTATAACTATCTCGCAGAAGACACTTATTCCATCATGGGCAAAACAAAAACGATCGAACAGATAGAATCCTGGTTACATGATTACTGCACGGTTAATGGTAATGAAACATTTGAAAGTGCAATTCGTAACCTGCTGAGAAATCTGAAATATTTCAGGATTAAGCAAAAATAATACCCCAGTAATTATGACTACTGGAAATAGGCAATTATTGCTATAGTTTCGTTACTTCTTCAATCACAGTTAAACACATGGAAAATCAGGATTTACGCAAAGCGGGTTTAAAAGTAACGCTCCCCAGAATGAAAATCCTGGAGATTCTTGAACAATCCACCAAGCAACATTTAAGCGCTGAAGATATTTACCGTGTCCTGCTGGATTCTGATGAAGAAATAGGGCTGGCGACAATATACAGGGTCCTTACCCAGTTTGAGGGTGCTGGCCTTGTTATGCGTCATCACTTCGAAGGTGGGCAAGCCGTTTTCGAACTGGATCGAGGTAAACACCATGATCACCTCATTTGTATAAAATGCGGCAAAATTGTCGAATTTGTAAACAGCTCAATTGAGGAGCAACAAAAGAAAATTGCTGAAGATGCCGGCTTTAAAATCACCGATCATTCGTTAATTATCTATGGCGAGTGTAATACTGATGAGTGCGAAAATTCCTAGGCACTGCGTTCACTAAGCTTCAACCTTCCTGTCCCTGGTTTTCATCGAAAATGCCTCGTTAAGATCCCGCTTTTTGATTGATATCACATTCTGCGCCCCGCGACTTCTATAATATTGATATATAACATTAAGTTATATTTTTTATAGATATAATTTACCAGCAATGGGTTTTGCTTATTGTTCAGCTAAATTCATTTATATTTTTATTAATTACTTTGTTTTGTGAATTATCTTCTAAAAATGATTTTTCTCACCATTACAATGCACAGGTATAACTCGATTAATAAAAAAAGCTGACTGGCACTTAAACACGTCAATTTTCACATAAAGAAGAGAAACCATTGTATGTATCTAGAACATTTTGGTCTAAAACAACAGCCGTTCCAATTAACTCCTGACGCGAACTTTCTTTACTTGAGTCAAGGCCATAAGCGCGCAAAAGCGTATATGGACTATACAGTATGGAATAGAGACGGGTTTGTTGTGATCACAGGTGAAATTGGTTCCGGTAAAACTACGCTTATTCAAAGTCTGCTATCAAGCGTTGGCGATGACGTTGTCATTGCTCGTGTTTATCAGACTCAACTTGATGAGATAGAATTTTTCCAGGCAATACTGGTTGAATTTGGGTTTAAACCCTTTAGCTCAAATAAAGTCGAGCTCATTGAAATGCTAAATACTTATCTTATGGATCAGTACGAGCAGGGCCGTCAGGTTATTTTAGTCATTGATGAAGCACAAAATCTAAGTCGCCGTGTACTGGAAGAAGTACGTATGTTGACAGGCATGGAGACACAGCAGGAACGTATATTGAATCTTGTGCTGGTAGGACAACCTGAATTAAAGCAGGTACTGGACGCCCCAGGCATGGAGCAATTGTGTCAGCGTATACGTTTCAGATTTCATCTGGCGCCATTGAATCAGGAAGATATTGCCGCGTACGTCAAGCACAGACTGGAAATGGCAGGATACGATTATTCGCTTGAAGAAGAAGGTAAAGTTGAGCCAATTGTCGATCCTGAGTGTTATCCGATCATCCAGCGCTACACAGGTGGAGTGCCAAGACTGATTAACGCATTATTTGATACCGCGTTGATTACCGCATTTGTAGAACAGGAAAAAACCATATCCATTTCCACATTGGAGTTATCTGTTGATGAACTTCAATGGATACCCTATGAAGAACGTGTTGGTATTAAACACTTTGCAGAAAAAAATATTGCTTCACTAAATATGGCTGGAGAACCAACCCCCAAGCTGGTTCAGATGGATGGAAACAAGATTGTTGCATGCTTTGATATCACTAAAGAAGTTACCACAATTGGTCGAATCCCAAGCAATGATATTCATGTCGCGGTCAAGTCCGTCAGCATGCATCATGCCAAGGTGATAAGTTTTCATAACAATTTCTTCCTGGAGGACTTGCGCAGTACTAATGGCACTTTGGTGAATGGCCACCGGATTAATAAATGCGTATTGAAAGCAGGCGATAAAATCTCATTCGCTCGTGTAGACATGGAATACCGCGTAGATAATATTAACTACGAAGAAAAAAATGTGAGCGTTTTATCGACCAATTCGGGTGACACCGAGACTAAAAAGCCTGTGTCAGATGTGTCCAAGAATGTAATGGGTAGTAATGAGGCAGCTGTGCCAGCCTAGTTAACTGCGAATACCAGTGCCTCTATTCAATAATGTAGAGGCAGTGACGTACAGCACGATGACAAATGACAGAATGATGCCTAACGATATATAAGTATTTATATCGTTTACACCTATCATGCCGGTTCGGAATGTATCAACCATATAAAGTATTGGGTTCGCATAGGACACTGTGCGCCAAAATTCGGGAAGCATATCAATACTGTAGAATATTCCTCCCAAATAAGTCAGTGGCGTCAGCACGAAAGTAGGGATTAACGAGATATCATCAAAACTGTTTGCGAATATGGCATTAATCAATCCTGCCAGAGAGAATAATATACTTGTGAGCAGGGCTACCAGCAGTAACAGTCCAATATTCTGAAATTGCAGTTGCGTGAAAAATGTCGCTGTAATTGTTACTGCAATACCTACCGTTAAGCCTCTGGCAATACCACCCGATAAATACCCCCAGATAATGATGTAGTTAGGCATGGGCGAGACCAGCATCTCTTCTATATGTTTTTGAAATTTTGAGCTATAAAAAGATGAAACAACATTGGCATATGAGTTGGTTATGATTGACATCATGATCATGCCGGGAATGATGTAGTCAATATAAGTATGTCCTTTAACATTATCCAGTTGTGATCCAATCAGATTTCCAAAAATTACAAAGTACAGTGCGACAGTAATAATTGAAGGCACAATAGTTTGTACCCATATTCGTGAAAACCTTAGGATTTCTTTTATAAATATTGTTCTTAAAGCAATAAGCTTTTCAGTGAATGTCATAATTTCGTATAATTATTTCTTGACTAAATTCATGAATAATTCTTCAAGCCGGTTTGACTTGTTCCTCATGCTGACAATCTGAATACCAAGCTTATCAAATACAGAAAAAATCGATTCAAGTGTCTGGCTTTTCTGAGGTGTTATTTCAAGAGTTCTGTCATCAGTTAATGTAATACTAACATTTTCGATGTCAGGCGCTGTTGTAACTGAATTTTTCAAATAGACAATAAAGGTTTCTTTTTTAAGTTGCCCCAGGAATTCACGTAATGATGTGTCAATAATAATATTCCCATTATTAATAATGCCCACATTCCTGCATAAATATTCTGCCTCTTCAAGATAGTGAGTCGTCAGAATTATGGTTCTGCCATCACTGTTTAATTTTTGCAGTAACTCCCACATGGAACGACGAATTTCTATGTCTACACCCGCGGTGGGTTCGTCTAGTATTAGTAATTGCGGGTCGTGTATTAGTGCTCGTGCAATCATTAAACGGCGTTTCATACCACCAGACAACTCTCGTGGCGTGTTTTTTCTTTTTCCCCAGAGCCCCAGTATATTTAATATGTGTTCGGCCTTTTCAGTGGCAATATTTGATTGTATACCGTAATAGCCAGCCTGGTATTTTACGATTTCAATGACTGGTTCAAAGGAATTGAAGTTGAATTCCTGTGGTACCAGGCCAATTAATCTTTTTGCCTGTGCAAATTCCTTATCTATATTATTCCCGTATATTTCTACAGTGCCGGAAGTCTTATTGATAAGTGAGCAAATAATACCAATAGTGGTCGACTTGCCAGCGCCGTTAGGGCCCAGCAATGCATAGAAATCACCCTGGTTTACCTGAAAAGAAATACTGTTGAGCGCCTGAAATCCGTCTTTATAGCGTTTTACAAGATTCTCTATTCTAAGTGCTGGCACTTGTGTATTGATTTGCATAATTTTGATGCAGCTGTTTCAAGCCTGGTTTGTTACAATAAATACTTAATAAATAACCTTAAGCATAAGCATGGATTGTTTTTACGAAGCGGCTAATGAAGATAGCATTCAAATCACCTTATATACAAAAGCTGAATTTGATGAATTAACAAATTCATCACTGGAAAGTGCTACCACATGGATATTGTCCAGTAATCGTTCAGTAGATAAGGGCAATCATTATCTTGTACCTGATAGTAAAGGTAAGTTAAACCAAGTTGTCGTTATTGTCGATGGCAATCTTTCAATGTGGTCTATCGCAGATTTACCGTTTTCACTACCCGGCGGCAACTATTTTCTTTCTGATAGCATTTCTGCTGAAGATCGCGAAAAACTTACTATCGGATGGGGGCTTGGAGCGTACCAGTTCTCTAAATATAAAAACACAAAGGAATCTGCCCGATTATCCTTTGGATCAGATATTGATCAGGCGACAGTTTTAGCTATTATAAATTCAACCTGGATTGTCAGGGATCTGGTCAATGAACCCGCCAATGAAATGATGCCAGAGCATCTTTCTGATATGACGCAAAATATTGCTGCAAGATTCAATGCTACATTTTCAGAGATCGTGGGTGAAGAGTTAATTAAACAGAATTACCCGTTAATACATGCTGTTGGTCGTGCCAGTGAACACCCGCCAAGATTACTTAAACTTGAGTGGGGCAATCCTGAGCACCCACTACTGTGTATCGCAGGCAAAGGTGTTTGCTTTGATAGTGGTGGACTAGATATTAAAAATGCACCTGGTATGCGCTGGATGAAAAAAGACATGGGTGGCGCTGCTCACGCGCTTGGGTTAGCTAGTTATATAATGGAAACCAATTTACCTGTGCGCTTACAGGTAGCCATTCCTGCGGTGGAAAACGCAATTTCAAACAATGCTTACCGCCCTGGTGATGTCATTGTTGCAAGATCTGGCAAATCTGTTGAAATTGACAATACTGATGCTGAAGGCAGGCTAGTGCTTGCGGATGCAATAGTTGAGCTTTGCGAACTGAAGCCGGACTTATTGATCGACTATGCAACTCTCACAGGAGCAGCACGTGTTGCGCTTGGAACAGAAGTAGGGGTGTTTTTTAGTCAGCAAGATAAAACATCCCATGGCTTATATTCTTCAGCCAGTGATACTGAAGATGATATATGGCGCTTGCCTCTACACCAGGGATACAAGCCACAGTTAAAAAGCGATATTGCTGATCTGGTTAATTGCTCAACCAGCGGATATGGCGGCGCAATTACTGCAGCATTATTCCTGCAATCATTTGTTACAGATGACTGTGATTGGGTTCACTTTGATGTGATGGCTTACAACATGAGGAATCGAGCTGGTCGACCCAAAGGGGGAGAAGCGATGGGCCTTAGAAGTGTTTGTGATTATCTTGAAAAGCGCTACGGCAAGAAAAACTAAAGCTACATTATTCGTTTGGTGAACATTTAAATATATTCATAATTGCTTCCACGAATAGCCGAGAACTTTATATTTCTAATATGATAAGATTTTCAAGACTTGTCGATTATCTATTTTTCGTGAGCTGGTCTAAACCTAACCTTGCTCGATCGCGTGCGGATGCTATTTAAGATTACAGAAAGCTTTAATATTACTGATTTCAGCAAAAGTTTTAACTTCCCCTTCATTTGTATCAATGAATAACAAATATAACCGCATCTCCCCCAGAAAGTATTCATGTTAAATGCAGCTATTCCCCAAAGTTCACGACGTTGAGAGCACCAGTGTTTTTTATAATCATCGTCGAATAAACCAAAATTCATGCTTTTAACAAAATCTTTTTCAATGAAGTATTTAATTGTATATAAATGCAGTATTGAACCTAACGAATATTTTGAAAATTCCAAATCATAAACTGATTTCATTCCTACAGCGGAGTGTGATGTAATAATTGCAAAATCGGCAGCGACTGCTATGTCATCTATATATAACACACCAACCCTCATAGATCCTTCTGCAGCACATATACGAATTAATCCTGGAAAAAAGTTTTTAAAATAGTCTTCCTCTTTCCAGCTTTTTTTACTCACTGCGTCTAGAATTGATATAGCTCGCTCTGCGTCTTTAGCTTCGGTCATCATTTCAAAACGGAAAGAATGTTTCTTTTCAATGCGTTTTACCTGTTTAAGGCTTTTTTTAACTCTGCTTGAGCGCTTACTCAAGTAATCATCAAAATTTAAGTGACTGGTATCTTCATATAGATTACCGGCGTAAAAGTAGCTTGCAACTTTCATATCTGATTTCGTACAAGCTGAAATTACATGAGCAAATAATTTCGAGTCTGGATCAAACAGATTCAGATCGATGAGACTACGACGAGGCTTTTCTTGTTGTATTGCCTCAATTAGTTGTTTGATTAAAAGCTCTGCATTGTCTTCTGATTCCGGTATCAGTAACGAGTGAGTTTGAGATAGATAGTTTGTGAAGCCTCCAAGAGAAGAAGGACGTACCCACCAGCCGCGAATTCTTGCTCCATTTTGTGCTGCTGGGGTTGTAGTAACAAGTAGCGCTTTTAACTTGGGTTGTGGAGAGATTTCTTCTACTGCATACAGCCTTAATTGTGTGTTTTTCTCCAGTGTGTTTTGCTCAAGGTGAGTAAACCATAATCGACTAAGAAAAAAATTCTGTGCATTAATCTGTTGAAAAAAACAGTCATATTCGTGCGGCAGCTCTTCTATACTGTTGTATACTTTCACCTGCAAATTTTCAGTTTGAATGTTTTCATTGCCATGGTCCTGGCCAATGAAATCTTTTATCTGATATTTGTAGCTAGGTAAATATTCGAAGTTTGCTGTGCTCATTTTTATTCTCGCAAAGACTAAATCAACATAGAATCTGTTGTTAATTTTAAATAGTCGTAGCTGATATTATGAGATTCAGTACTAAAATTATTGAATTCTTTGCTTGATATATTCGTCAATAAACAATTCTGATAACTCCTTAACATAAATGTATGAAATGAATTTATTCTAGATGCCTAACATATTTAGTAAATATGTATTAAATCAGTATGCGTGAATATTACATATCGTATAAATAATGAAATAAAAATTAATTATTTTTAAGGCGCTACTGATATGAAATATTTAAAAATACATCATTGTATTAATAACTGAAATTGACTGAGTAAATTATGATAAGCCATTAGCAGGGGCTCAATATTGAATATCTGGGATATCACTATCAAATAACTACTAAATAACTATAACGGTCATTTATCCAAATCGCTCAGCTCGAAAATTGAGGCGTGAGCAGAAACAACTGCAGCTATAGCAAGAGACGCCAGACCAATAAAAACTACAGCAACCATTAATATAGAATTAACAGCTAAAGTTTACTTTGTATAGCGATGCCTATAGCCAAATCTAATATTATTACAATAAATAATTAAGTTAAGAAACGAATCTTCACTAGCAATAGTCTCTATTAGTTCAATATTTATTTCACAAAAGCAGTCTTTTTTAACAGTCTCAATGTGAACTGTCTCCCAAAAATAAAATTTAACAAGAATTTTTCAAGGTTATGTAACCCACTAATAATTCTTGCTTTTATATATCCATAGACAAGCACTACACAATAAAATTTTACACAAGTGAATGATGTAAGTCACAGATAGTTAATGCTATATCCAGAGCTCCCAACATATAAATTCGTTATTGCATGTTCGTTATTAATTGCAATTACATGACCTATACAAAATAACAACAAAAATTTTATAGTTAATACTAATCGTAAAATTCGATTAATAAAAAATAATAATTCCTCATAAAAGGAGGCCGCATTGTGAAACTACAACACAAAAAAAACGGCTGAGTAAGTTTTCAGCCACTCTTATAGGGGCGATATTAACAATATTTGTTTTTGCGCCTTTATCCGTTATTTCTGCACCACTTTCCGTGCCTCCTATTACTTCTGTGGATGGTAAACATGAACTCTCAGACATCATCGCCGATAACGACTGGGCTATTGTGCTGGGTCGCGCATTTTTCTGGGATCAGCAAATGGGTAGTGACGGTGGCTCATGTGCAAGCTGTCACTATGCTGCTGGTGCTGATATCAGGATTACCGCACAAGTCAATCCTGGCTTTACTACTGTAGACCCAGCTATTGGTACAGATACGTTTGGTTGCACTGAAGGAAGTGAGTGCATCGTTGGGTCTGAAACCTCACCTTCTGGCGCGAAAATGACACCAGAATATACCTTAACACCGGAAGACTTTCCTTTCAGAAAACTGGTAGACAATGATCCGTCACAGGTGCTCACAGCCACCAATGATGTTGTTTCATCATCAGGTTCTTTTGACGCTAAATTTAAAGGATCATATCCTGGAAGCGAACATTGCGGTAAAGCCAGTGCTGATATTTTTTACAAGACTGAGAAACATGGTCATGGACAATATAAATTAGCGGCTCGCATGGTGGAGCCTCGCAATACTCCCACTACAATTAACGCTGCATTGAACTACCGTAATTTCTGGGACGGACGTGCGGAAAATATTTTTAGTGGTGTTGGTGTCCATGGGATGGCTGACGTAGTCAGTGAAGGTACTGAAAATAATCGCTTAATTGTGATGAATGGCAATTACCCTGAGTTAACTCACTTATCACTTAGAAACTCAAGTGCTGCATCGCAAGCGGTTGGTCCGATTCTTTCAAATTTAGAAATGTCCTGTGATGGTCGTACTTTCCAGGATGTTGCTCGTAAAATTTATTCCATGCGACCATTAGCCAAGCAACGCATTGCATACGATGATAGTACTTTTGCTATCGGTGTCAAAGGTGATTTGCGTGCGAAGAAAAGAGGTCTGAAGAATAAGTACAGATACTACAAGCTTATTCAGCTAGCATTTGATGAGAAATGGTGGAAAGCAAATGGCGCCTGGAAAATAGAAGGGGGCGAACTTAAAAAAGCCAGAAGCTCTCGACATGGTTTTACTCAAATGGAAATGAACTTCCCTATGTTTTGGGGTCTAGCTATTCAGGCATATGAACAGACATTAATTTCTGATCAGTCTAAATTCGATACTGCTGAAGCCTTAGGTTGTTTTGGCTTCCTAGCTGACGATACAAATAGACCTGCAGAATGTACTCAAGATGTCTGGAGTGACTCAGAAGAACTGGGGCGCTTAGTGTTTAATACACCAGTATTTTTACCACCACCAGCTCGACCAAGAGATGCAACAGGTAGACCAGTGAATCATTCAAACTGTGCTGTGTGTCATGCAGGTAATGCTACGACTGATGTGGCAGTTATTAATCCTGATGGGTCATTTATTCCAGTGATTGATTTAGGAGCTACAACCGATGCTGGATTCCATGGCACAGGAACACGTTCAGTGTTACAGGACTTACAATTAGGCGGTACAGATGGCTACGGAAACCCTCTAGGTCTCGGTAGACAACTGGCTAATTTTGTCAAAGATGGAACTCCACCAGTCAATCCAGACGTGGATATTTGTGATGTTACTTCCCCATTAGCTGGGGGCGCGACGCTATACTGCACAGATGGAGTTCGTAATGACGTACCTTTCAATCCCGTACAAGCAATTGATAGTGTCTCAAAAACATCCACCATTCGTAACATCGCATTGACCCCTCCATACTTTGCTTATGGTGGTTACTCAAACCTGGAGCAAGTGATGGACTTCTACATGCGCGGCGGAAGTCAAGAAGTATTAGCAGGTGGTGGTAATACTACTGGTTCTGGTCCTAATGGAGATTGGACGGTAGAACAAATTATTGCGAATAAAGACTTAGAAGTTAATCACGGTAGTAATCTAGGTTTAATGATTCCACTACAATTAACACCTGAGGAAAGAACTGGCGTAATTGATTTCATGAAGTCTTTCACAGATGAACGCGTACGATGCGATGCAGCACCATTTGATCACCCTGAGTTAATCATTTTTAATGGTCATAAGGGCAAAGATAAATACGGGTTTAGAGTGGCTGCCGATAAAAAAGTACGCTTACCAGCAGTCGGAGCATACGGATACAGTGACGCATCCGGGCTATGTCTGCCAAACGATGGTGATTTATTTGCTCCAGACATGGGTAATCGCTTAGGAGAAAATCGTTAAAAAAGCAAATAAAACTCGAATATTTTTTTCATCTTTTTAGTATTATATTCGAGTCTCTCCCTGAAGGGCCCTGTGTATACAAGGCCCTTTTTTATTTCTGATCGCATTTCATAAGAATTAAATTTTTTAATATGTGGGGTAAATAATAGTGAAGCTCTTAAGACAGTAAGCTAAAAAAATAATGCTAATTACAAGCAAGAAAATATTACCGTAAGATCAGATATGCCTAGATTATTAAAAGAGAACTTCTTGTACGGTTATGTCTTATGGTTAGCACTCATAATAATGATGATATTAACAGCATCTTGTAATCTAAAAGATGCTGGTCAAGATGAGAAGTTGCTTTATGAATGCCGCGCGTACGTACAGTGTTTATATGATGCTGAAAAACATATTGTTTTATCTATAGGGACAAATGAAATTTCAGAGTGTAAAAATATAAAGAACTCACTATTAGTGTGGTCGAGATAAGGCCATAATGGCCATTCACTTAGTTACAGTTCCTGTATCTGCGCAATTAAAGGAAAATAGCAACAGCTTAAATATAATAATCATGGGTGATAGTGAAACAAGATTTACTCGATACAATCCATTCTCGCTATACTACGCATGATGTTCGCCGCCGGGTAAATTCTAAAAAAATCTCGAAAATTATTAAGCAATACAAGGCCTGGTTTAACGACTTCCGATTTAACGGACGTGGAGCATGGATCAAATATCAAGTGAGATGGGGTTGGAGAATATTTTAGAAGGGATGAATAGTGATATGTATTGTCCTGGGGTAATATTATTTTATTCTAACATTTAGTGACATTTTTAAAGATCTGGTATTTCTTGCTATGCTGTCAAATTATCAAGCAGGCATTATTTCCCCTGACCCCTATTTCCTCTAGCTAATACTAACAAATTAAAACCATTAAAATATGATGCTGTGAATCCCGAATTTATGCGAAACATCATTTTTCTAAACCCATATGACAATCGCGGTATGATGCCCCACGGCCCTCCAATGTCTTTATCATCAGTATAAAAATAATCTACAACATCGTAGCCCAAATCTGAAAGAGTAAAAAGCGCTGTTTCTTTTGTAAAGAAATGCAGATGGCCATAAGTGTCATACATGTGGCGCATATATTTTGATTTTCTGATTACTTCATTGGCGGCAATATCTAGCGGGATATGAAATATAATCCAGTCAGTTTTTTTTCTTAGCGAGTCAAGAAATCCGCGATAATCTGATATGTGTTCAAAAACATCAAGCATAAGAAATAAGTCTGGAGAAACAACTTTAGACTGTAAAATGTCTTCATTATAAAATCTAATATTGGTGTTTTCTTTTTCATTAGCTAACGAGATTGCCTGAGGTGAGATATCAAACCCTCTAAAGTCTACACAAGCATCCATATTTTTTTGCAACTCAATCAATATTTTGCCTGCACCGCAACCGATATCAAATACAGAATTTGGAGCGAGCTTATGTTTTTGTATCATTCTAAGTATCTGATGTGCTTTCCAATGAGAATCTTCCTGATGCCAGCTGCTGACTTTTTCCAGATACTCGCCATTTGTATATTGATTAGACTTCATGATGTTAATTGCTCGTTGTTAATTACATGTTTCAATATTTATATAACTTGAATCACAACCAGATAGATGGCAATACTTTCCAGACTTCCTTGCTTCAATTTCTAGAAAATTAGCAAGATATTATAGCCTCTTAGGTTAATCGCTATTACTCAAATTTTCTGAAATGGCGTAGTACATCTCAATTACTAGCAAATAAAATCGCTAAAATGAGAAACAACTACGTAATCGCATTTACTGTTGGATTCATTCCGGTCGAAACTATATAGCTCGTATGTGAATAATTTATGTGCTTATTCTCACGGAAATAATTTGATTATTTGAGTATTCTTGGTAAGCAATGACACTAAAAACGTTGATTACACTAAATCATTAAAGCATTGCACTTTTAACAAAATTTAGAGTGATAGCAATTAGAGACTTCACTTTAGGCTTAAATAATATGAAATATGTACGACAAAAAATTATGAATTAATACCACATAAAACAATCATGCGTGCATCGGACAAAAAGATGAATGATCTCGAAAAAATTAATGCAGCTTGCACTAAAAAGTCTTTCCTGAAATTGCCGGTAGATATCGACACTACCAGGTTGTTAAATGAATATAACCAAATACCTGAATCAGCCTGGGGTGGTAGTTATTGGGATGTGCATTGCTCCATTGATATGGTATTACTTCGAGGTGGCAATAAAGGCTCTGACGAAGACTTTCATACAGGTAATGTGGTCAATACCCCGTTGCTGGACAATATGCCCTATATAGCCTCTCTAATATCATCGGACGGTCCTTTTGGTGGCGCAGCGTACGCTTTTATATTTCGCACTAAACCAGATGGCATCACTAGAGTACATTATGATGACCATGAAGCCTGGAAAAAAACAGTGCGTATTCATGTTCCGATCATCACCAATGACGGCGCTTTTTTGCTGTCAGAAAAACGAGCAAAGCATCTCTCCGTTGGTGAAGTGTGGACATTTGATAACCAGACACTACATTCGGTAGTCAATGGTGACTCAACCAGAGTACACATGATTTTTGACGTTAACCCAAATGCAAAATTTGCAGAACTAATGACTAATGCGACTTTCGACCCGGGTGAAGTGGATCTTGATCGATGGGCTCTTACATTAGGGCCTGAACATGGAGGAAATCGCATACCGCCTCTAATGTTTGCCACTGGTGAGCCGCTAAGTGCCTTCGACAAGATATCCCTCAACCTTAACCCCGATGGCTTTGCTACACGTGTTGAGCGAGTTAGTAAAAAAGGAAAACTTCTACGGACCCCAATAAAAAAGGGCGACGTTATTGTCGCAGTCAATAATGTCGAAGAGAGTGTACTGTCTCGTACTGCGCTTGATCATATCCAGTTAAAACATGAACCTGGAGAAACTGTATTACTAGACATCTTGCGCGACAATAGAAAAATGACTGTACAGGTTCAGCTGAAACCAGAGCATTATTTCTCATTGTCAGCTCGACTCTCGCATTTATTTGAATATTTTGATTATCGTGCTGGGCAGAAAATCAATAGCGGATATTAGGCAAAAGGCAAAATCATCGCCTTGTATGTTTTAAGGTAATATCCTATATTTACTTATTAATAGCCTTTAATCCAGTATTGGGAACAGCATCAATTCGACGGCCATATCTAGCCCAGTTCAACACAGTTGATGAATATGAAAGATCCTGTGCTATCGTCACACCTCCAGCATCTTCTTTGATACGTGATCGAAAAATCACGTAACACAACTGGCAGATATCAGGGTGTTTCTCTGTAATTCGGTTAGACAATCAGTCTGGACATGCACGTTGAGTACATCCTATTTACGGAGCGACCTGGCGATATTTTTATATTAGTGCGCCAATTGTGAGATTATTTGGCTGTATTAATTGTCCGGTACCAGCCCGTATCGCCTGAGCGTCTGTTTGCTCAGCCCAAGCACATGCGTCTATTTTGAGATGGAAGATATAAATATCAATAAAAACAGTCACTTATTATGCATAGCCCCTATGATGGAATGGACAGATCGCCATTATCGTTATTTGGCGAGGCTGATGACCAGGCATACAAGGTTATATACAGAGATGGTCACCAGTGGTGCATTGATACACGGCGACCGTGAAAGATTCCTGCGATTCAATCAATGCGAACACCCGATAGCACTTCAGTTAGGTGGTAGCGAACCGGAAGAAATGGCGTTATCGGCAAAGTGGGGCGAGCAGGCGGGTTATGACGAAATTAATATAAATGTCGGATGCCCCAGTGACCGTGTGCAAGCAGGCAGATTTGGTGTGTGTCTAATGCGTGAACCTGTGCAAGTAGCAAGGTGCATTTCAGCGATAAGAGAGCAGGTTACAATTCCGGTAACAGTAAAATGTCGTATAGGCGTAGATAACGATGACAGTTATGAATTTCTGACACAGTTTGTTGATGCTATTGTCGCGGCTGGATGCGAAACGTTAATTGTTCATGCGCGTAAAGCCTGGTTAAAGGGGCTGAATCCCAAGCAAAACCGTGAAATTCCTGAGCTGAATTATGAGCGAGTTTACTCACTAAAAAGAGAATATCCGAATATGAATATTGTTATCAATGGTGGTATCGACTCAATTGAACAAATGAAACATCATTTGCAGTTTGTAGATGGCGTGATGATTGGACGATATGCTTACAAGCATCCAGAATTTCTGTTAAAAGTGGATAGGGAAATCTACCACGCTAGCGATAACTACTGCACTACCATGAATGACGTTATATTAAACTATGCAAAATACATAGAAAAAAATATGCAAGCAGGCATTCCTCTTAAGTCGATGACCAAGCATATCTTAAATGTATATCAGGGAATTCCAGGCGCTAAACTATGGCGCAGGCACCTAAGCGAGAATATGCATAAACCGGAAGCAGGGGTGTCACTAATTCATCAAGGACTGGAATACGTTAACTGATTAAACCATTTGCCCATTCTGGCAATACATTCTGTTTTTTTAACAAATGTATATCCTTAATAGAATCAATGTCAGACACTTTTTCCAAACAGTTAATTTCACGACCATGCTTTTGTGCTGTCGCCAACGTTTTATCCAGCACACATGAAGCCCCCCAAGGGATATTGTTAAACAAAAATGCATTTTGTTTTCTCCCTCCAACAAGTACATAGCCGCCATCAGTTGTAGGCCCCAGTACAATATCGTTGATCTTAGATATTTTACTAAATGCTCTAACTATATAATCCGGATTTAATGTTAAACAGTCTGATCCGATCAACACAACTCGTTGTGCCTTTTTTAATTCCTGCCTGATCGCATTACACATTCTGGAACCGAGATTCAATCCAGCTTGTTTTCTAATGCTGATGCCGGAAGGGTAGTGATACCGTCCTCTATTCAAATGTGTAGTATAAATTATCAACCTGAATTTATTATTTGACTTGAATATTTTTACTGCATGTTCATTCAGTTTTTTATGCAAATACAAGCATTCCCTGTGTGTTAAATCCGGGTACATGCGGGTTTTGACCCGACAGATTTGTGGTGCTTTAGTAAACAAAATTAATGTATTATCAGTTCTCATACGTTATTTATAATAACGCTGATAAAGCTTGGCTGGAGACACTCCAAAAAAATACATTAATCTATACTTCCACATTTTTAATATCGTGCTAAACACTCCATTGATTTCCCAGTACCGGACTGATGTTGTTACAGGACTTTTAATTATAATTCCTCGCCCTAATCTTTTTTTAAGCATTTTCGATAAATAAATATCTTCCATTAATGGATATTCAGCAATGTTTCCTGCGAGCCTGATAAATTCGTTCTTACTAACAAATATTGCCTGGTCGCCAGTTGCTATGCCAGTTAGTTGTGCGCGCTTATTCATCATCCATTCAATTATTTTGAACATGGCTTTATCTGAATCCAGTTTCACATCGAATCGACCCCAGTAATTATTGTCTGTCTGTCTGAGTATCATTGACTCAAAATTCTGTGGTAATCGAGTGTCTATGTGCAGAAATAATATCAGTTCTGTTGATTTACCCGCATTTGAACCGCCAAGGCTTATCTGCGCACCACGCCCACGAACTGATGAGGTGATCACTTTAAATTGATTATCCTGCAATAACTGCACGGTACTGTCTGAGCTATTGCCATCTACAAACAGAAGTTCATAGTCAGTATGCAGTGACCTTAAATAAACTAGATTCTTTCTAATCGTCAGTTCTTCGTTAAGAATGGGTATGACTATGGTTATTTTTTCTGTAGCCAACTTCTTAATCTGATCTCGGGTGAATTATATTATTTAACATAATATACATTATGCGAACTTATAACGGTATGCTTGTAGACAGTATGGTTATACCCCAAATGTACAATCAAGAAATTCATCGACGTTGATATTTGTATTTCATACAGCAAAAGTGTGAGTTTAGTTAAGTATTTAGCAAATATGATGAATTTAGACTAAAGATATAACTGGAAATGCAGTTAGCAACCTATGTTATTGCTAAATATGCGCATTTTCGGGAATTTTATGAGCTATCAATGGCTGGTACTGTCATTGGTGTGTGTATTTAATACTGAATTATATGCAGATGCGGCCGATATCAGCAATCTAGAATCGAAACAAAATACCCGCTTTTGGAATAAAAACCTGAGATCGGCGATTGATATATCTACTCGCAGAAATGAAGATCTAAAATCCAGTCACTGGTCTTCACAACACGTGCTCGGCTTTGATATTCATAAAGTATTTACAGGACCACATGGTGATATTGGCACCCTGGTACTGCAGCCATATTTTGTAAGAATAAATAACGTAGAAATGCCACCCTTCTACTTTGATGATGGAGATGACTGGGAACTAAATTGGCGAATTGCAAATTTCAACTACACGCAGTTAGCGAACAGGAAGTTAAACATACGAATAGGTCATTTTGAAATACCATTTGGCCTTGAACAAAATATTCCTACCAATGGAACCCTACGCGAGTACACATATTATGACCGCGGCATAAAAGAAGATTGGGGCGTAAGTTTAAATGGAATATTACCAAATATGGAGTATGAACTTGCAGTAACCAGAGGTTCAGGTAATTACTATAAAGATAGAGATAACCCTTATGTGTTATCCGGTCGAGTTGGATCACCTGTTCACGAAAACATAATCTATGGAATTTCCTATTTTTATGGTGATGTGCTTGGTGAAGATGGAACAACAAAACGAAAAAGACTCGCTATTGATATGGCTACTTATGTGAATAGTTTTGAGTTTTTATTTGAACTGTCAGGTGGTGAAGATGAAGACGATGAAGTTTTCCATTCACTAGGCGAGATTTCATGGCGCAACCTGAATGAATCATTACATATATACACTCAACTAATATCCGATGGCAGGAAAATCAATTCAAGTTGGCAAGATTCTGTGACGACCAGGTTAGGTTTTCAGTGGATTTTAAATCCACAAGTATACATAAGTGCTGCTTGGCATAAAGACATGGATGTTTTCGAAAACGAACAGAAAACATCAGAAGCAATAATTCAATTAAGGGTTAGAATATGAATACGTATTATCTTTTGCGTATTGCTGTAATAGCAACGTTAGTCTTTCTGATACCAAATATTACGCTGGCAGACGCCTATTGCGCATTACGTGATCCTACTGCAGCTATACATCAGTTATATCCCAGCGCATCTTCATTTAGGTCGGTAGTAAGAATGGTTGATAATGATGTAAGAGTACAGGTTAATGAAAGGTTACCATTTACATTGCATTATGAAGAGTTAGGTGAACATACGCTGTACATTGCAATGCTTGATATTGATCGGTTAGGAATAGTACATATGCGCTCTGAAGCAACAAAATGGGGCTTAATGGAAACTGCATGGTCATTGGGTTTTGACTTAAAAGTCAAAGACCTGTTTATTCAAAGATGCAGAATAAAAGATTGTAAGAATGCTACTCTGGAAGACATTAAGGCTTCAGTTATAGGCAAGTCATTTGACGAGGTCAAAGCAATGTTAAACGAAGACGGATCAGCCATTGTCTTCGACGAAAAATATTCTGAATTACGAAATTCCTTGATTGCTTTGCCAATTATTCGATCTGCATTAAAGACAATACTGGTGACAGAACTGGTATGGAATGACGAGCTAAATATAGCGGATATCGACCCTATGTACTCGAGCTTGTTGTCTGTTGAATAAATAATATGCGCATAAAAAGTTATATAGCAACGATATTGACGCTGTTTCTGCTGAGTGGAACATTGTTGGCGTATTTCATTATTAATGAATACAAAGCAATCTATGATCTCACGGAAGAATATAACGAATATGAGTTTTCTCTCAAGGATCTGCAACGCGCAGAAACAATAATAAGTTCATACTTAACGCTAGTTGACCTTGTGTTGGGATCAGGAGAAACCTACCTTGCCAGCAAAGCTATGGACAATGGGCGCAATGCTATTTCAACGCTTGGCTTTAGAAATATTAATACGTTATCTGAATCTGTCGAGAATAAAGTCAAAGAAACAATATTGTCGATAGAGCAAATTAACAATATTCTGCAAAGGGCCAGCACTCCCCTCACCCCGTATAAAAATGCAAAAGAAAAACAGGAAGCGTTTAACGAGCATTTGTATAGAGCTGACGAAATCAGTGCGAACCTGGTAAGTAACTTTCCACATATTATTGGATATATTTACAATATCACTGAGGAAAACAGGAAAAAATTAAAACAAAGTGAGAAGAAATTAAATATCTCTATATCAATTATTCTAACAGTGTTTTGTTTGTTTGTAGTTTTCATATGGATGTGGATTTCAAGAAAAATCAGTCTTCCACTGGAATTGCTCGCACAATCAGCAATCAATGCGAAAGATAACGAACAATATAGTGTTGAAGTCTCACATGGCCCCAGTGAAGTTATATATTTGAGCAAACGAATCAACACTCTGCTTGGCAGCCTTCAGCATCAGGCAACACACGATCCTTTAACTGGCTTATTTAATCGCCGAGTTCTCAATAAGCAATTGAATGAAGTGTTCAATAACTGGCAGGAAAACAGACAAGTAGCAGTATTATGCTACATAGATCTGGATCAATTTAAACTGGTTAACGATACAAGTGGACATGCGGCTGGTGATCAACTATTAAAAAATGTTGCTAATTTATTAACCAGCAATGTTCGCAAACTTGATTTGGCAGTAAGAGTGGGTGGCGATGAATTTTGTTTATTGTTTGAAGGGTGCGATATTGATATAGCTATGCAGATAGCAAATAAAATTCGCGATGAACTGGAAAATATGCACTTCGTTTGGGGAAATCAAAGCTTTAAAATAAGCTGCAGTATTGGCGTTGCCCAGATTGACGAATCGTTTGATGATGTGAACGCGTTTGTAAATGCTGCAGATACCGCATGTTCATTAGCTAAAGATCAAGGAAAGAACAGAGTCTGCAGGTATGATATCAGCGACATTCAGTTGGCAGGCAAACGTAAAGATGTTTCATGTATTAACCAGTTGAATGAAGCTCTGGACTCAGATGGTTTTGAATTATATAAACAGGGCATATTTCCAACCAACCCTACCCGACTCTCAGATCAATATTATGAAATCCTGGTCAGGATGAAAGCCAGCGATGGACAATTACTTAATCCGGCGTCATTTATACCAACCGCAGAACGCTATCATCTGGCATCAAGAATTGACAAGTGGGTCATACATAACACCATTGAGTGGTTATCAAATAATCAGTACGAACTGGATCAGCTTTCACTCTGCTCGATTAACTTATCTGGTCAGTCGCTTTGTAAAAGTGATGTTCTTGAATTTATTCACCAGGAACTCAGTCGAAGTAATGTTCCTGCACATAAATTATGTTTTGAAATCACAGAAACAGCCGTTGTATCCAACATAGCAGAAGCTAAAGTATTTATTGAAGAATTACGCAATCTTGGTTGCAAGTTTGCTCTGGATGACTTTGGCAGTGGACTGTCATCATTTGGGTATCTAAAAGAACTGCCAGTAGACATACTCAAAATTGATGGCTGTTTCATAAAAGGACTGGCATACGAACATTTTGATTTTGCCGCAGTCAAATCAATCAATGAGATAGCAAAATCCTGCGGATTAAAAACTGTCGCAGAATTTGTCGATTCCAAAGAGATAATAGATAAGTTAAAAATGATAGGTGTAGATTTCGCACAGGGTTATTATCTTGAAGAACCAAACCCGTTAGCACCTACCGAGTTATACTGGAAAGAACAAGTCAATAGTTAAAAATATGCCCATTTTTTGTCTCAAGACGAGACGAGAAATTATTGAATAACGATTTATTGCTTAAGCTACTAAGTAAAGTTTAATCACAAAGCGATTTTTTTATCTATAATCTTTTTTGCCTCTTCGAGTGCAGCAGACTTTTCTGGGAAGACACGGAAATCGTGCTCCGGCATGGTCTTGTTGAAGTGAGCTCTTATTAATTCAGCGATCCCTAGATTAGTATCACTTTGCCCAAAAAGAAATGTAGCTTTTATCTTTTTTCTCTCATGGGCGGGGATGTATGTAGCAGGCATTTGTGGAGCCTCCTTATAATTCACATTAAAATATGTGACACAGCTTAAGTCCACCATTTCCACAGCACCTTGCTGAATGGAATCATCAGCATAAATATCCGAGAAATACTGCAGTATCTCATCTATAGTTAGCTCACCTGAACACACTATGTCTATTGTCCAGGTTGTTGTGTTGAAGTTATATTTAACTGGCATCGGTCAGGGTAAATAATCAGGTTTTCTGACTAATATTATGTAGTTCTATCAACTTGATTGCTACTTTTGTGAGTAACAATAAATATGAATGTCGAATTATTGACATTAAACTGTCAAGCATAGGGTTTAACAGGTTAAGCCAACGAATGTATCATCTATTACAATACATTATCGTTTATTGATATTGCTTTAGATGTCATTACTGTAAGTATGATGCTGGCAATTAACCCGATCACTGCGAATGCTGCTAGAAATAAAAAGAAGTGCTGATGCCCTTCTACTCCAGGAGAATTGTCAATCAATATCCCTGCAACATACAGAACAAACACATCTGGAGTAAAGCCAATGACTGAAACCAGTCCCACCGCACTCCCCGTCACTTTTGGTGACAGTTTTGTTTCTTCAAATATAGCAAAGTAAAGACTTCTTAAACCAAAAATAGCAATACATGTTAACAGAACATTGATAAGCAAAACCCAGGTAAGATTTATATTCGGAGTGGTGAATGCAAAATAACTGTCAGCGCACACAAGAATACAAAAACACAAACAAAGCATCTTAAGCACATTGAAGCGATCAGCCAGCAAACCTAATAAAACAGCCGCCACTGGGCGCACCCACGAACCAAGAGTAACAAGTTTTGCGGCTTCTATGTCATCGTATCCATACACATCCACTGCATAGAGTGAATAATTATCAAACCCTTTGAAGCCGACATATGCACAAATCACAATAATCGATTGTAACCAGACACTGAGTTTAGACAATACGAACTGAATATTGTCTGATATCTTTGCCCAAAATGGTTTTTCGTTTGAATTGTGCTGACTATGGGAAAGTCCTTTAAGTACGAACCATACATAAATACCCACTAACCCAGTCACTAGTGAGTAGCCAAGTATAACAACTCGAAAAATATACTGTTTTTCAATTGAAGTGGCAGTGTCATAGCCTAATGGAAAAGATATCTGAAATAACAGAACACCTAAAGAGGCCAGGATCACTGCTAGTAACCCTCTTCCGCCTTCCAGCAATCCAAATGCCAACCCCTGTTCATGTTTATTACCCCACTCTCTTGTCACGCGTATTAGTGCGCCCCAAAACAGTAGAATAGTAGAGAGTCCAAAAAATCCAAACAAACACATAAGTTCAACTGCACTGGGAAACGTAGCCATATATAAGCCACTTAATGCTGTAGCCCATAATGATAGAGACATGAGTTTGTATGCGGGAAAACGGTCTGCCAACAAGCCGCCCGGGAAATATGCAAGCATGGCAACAATGCCATAAACCCCCTGTGCTGCACCCAACTGGGTTGCAGTGAGGTCAAACATCTCTAGCATCGTAGGTCTGAAAAAACGTGCCAGATGAAATGGCAAAGCAAATATGGCTTCACCCGCCAGGATCAAGCCCAGAATAAGCAATATTCTCTGTTTACTTGTTAGCAGATAAGGTTCAGTCAAAATTATTTTTTGAAATCGGCCAGCCACGAGTGCAAAGCGGTCATAACAATAGTTGCGACTTTGCACATCAGCATTAACATGTCATTTACTTATTGCTTGATCCTATAATAAGAATGCTTTTCGCGGTACATCGGCTAACTACCTTGTTAGCTTTATTAGGATCGTATGTTATACCAGTAATGCGAACCCGATCTTTTGGCTTAATGTTGTGTGATAGGTGATCTTTCCCATTTTTGATGCGTGCGGCTTCATTGCAATAGGTTTTCCAGTCCTCGCGACCTTCTGCTCTTACCCGAAACCCGCTTTTGGTGGTTTGCAAATATACTCCTTCAATATCGGGCATCGACGACAAGGCTGGCATTGTTTTCTCATTGGCGAGCACTCTGTTATGTTTAAAACTACCAGAAAGTGCCGCAGGGTCATTACACATTGTGCATCTCGTCCAGTAAGTATGTGCTCGACTCATACTAATTCCTTCCCTATTAATTCTTGATTCGCTGCGAACACACGTATCAAAGCACTGCTGCGCCTGCCTTTTAGATGTTGCATTCGAAGCATTATCTACCTTTACACGCCATTCCTGCGTTGCCTTATTGATATCCTTTGCCATCTCATCAATTGTGTCGGGTGCTTTAGCAACTGGCTGAACTGGTTTCCTGGTGCCAGGGATTCGATTTTTCGCGTTGACATAAGCTTTATTACATCTCTGAATACTTTCATCATTCTGTAATTCGGGGTGTTGAGTAATTGTTTCCGCATACCTTTTACATAGGGCAATACAGACATGAGCATGGTCTGATCGAAGCTTCCCTTCGTTCACCCAGTCAAGACATTGCTGTCCTTTTTTGAGCATGTCACTGACTACTGGCTCTGCGCGAATATCCGCCACAAGAAAGATATTAGAAAAATAGACTGTGAAAATTATCACAGTGCCAAGTGGCAATTTCTTTAATTGTTTAACCATATATCCTCTTCTATATTATTCTTTAGCATATTCAAATAATTCAGATTGACCACCAAGAGACGCAAACAGAAGTCAGATCCTTCAAATGTTCACTTTGCAAAGATGTGTATTCATGTTGACAGTTAGCACTTCACCTGACTGAGCGCCATGTCTCTGCTTGATTATTTTCTTTTTCACAGACATCTCGCCATGCGCCTGCTTGTCCCGGAGATATATGTCCGGACTGAATTTTTCTGGCAGTTGCCAGGCAATTTTGCTGACATATTTTCGCTTTACGTTTTTTCTGTGGATCAGAGAATTGTTCTGCCATACCTTCACAGTCTTTTGCTATCTGTTCTATATCAGCGGTGATATCTTCAGTAGTTTCATGTCGTGAAGGAGCCACAGGTTTTTCTTCTGATGCCAGACCCGGACTATTTTGGTATTCAGCAGGTAGCTTATTAAATATCTCATCACATTGCTTTGCATAAGCGAGTAACTTACTGCTCGGAGTTGTCTTCGGATGTTCCATGGTATTGGCTACTCTCCTGCATATTTTATTACATTGCTGCAGTGTAGCAGTATGCGCATGGCCCAATTCCGCAGACTGAACATGCTTACTACATATATCTGCATTTAGCCTGGTTTTTTGTACAGCTGTATCCCAGGTTGTTTTATCGAGATCATTAGCACTAATTGAATTAGCAAAAGTAAACAAAAGACCTGACATAGCTCCGATGATGCAATTACACAGATATTTTTTAAGAGTTTTCATTTGCATTATGCCTCATGACTAGTTCAAGACTCAGTCACATATTAATTAATTTATTACAAATACTTTCATGTTCTTAACAATAATACACTGAATGTAGTCCACTTACGGCTCAAAAGTGGTCATTCGATTTTTTAATAACTTATCTTGATTCTAAGATGTGGTACCTAAAATAGAATAGGAGTAATGGCAAAACACTTATGACTACAGTAATAAATATGCCCAACCAACTTGCAACAATTAAGAAGCTTTTTTTGGGGTTACTTGGCTCATAGAAAACCTTGATTTTACCATCAGAACTTTTCTGAATAGATGACATTTGTTTCCTTAATATGAATTTTACATTATGACTGGCTACAATTAACCAAGGGGATATTCTATAACCTTCATATTTTACTCCAGAAACAATATAATTGTATAAAACATTAGCAGTGTAATTTTGATCTGTTTTATGTATTGATGCTCCAAATTCCTCAACATTGAACTCTACAAGCCTCCCTTCTGTATAAGGCCAATATCTAGTACGCACTTGTAATACTGCTGAATAAACACAAAGAATGAATGTATAAATTGAAGTCCAGAACCAAATACCTTGAGCTTGTCCCAACATAGCGGATTGCCACATCTCTTGAAAATAAATAATTGTTAGCTCCTTAGCCAGTAACGACTGATCTGATTAATGTCTACTTACGGCTCAATAGCGGACATTTTGAGCCACCTAAGTTAAATGACCCATTTTACCACTTTGATAATCTGCCATAGCTTGTTGAATTTCTTTTTTGGTATTCATCACAAATGGACCCATACCTTCGATGGGTTCATTAAGTGGCTCGCCACTAAGTATTAGTGCTGTTGTAGCTGTAGTGCATTCGATAGAGATAGTATTTCCATTACGATCAAACAAACCAACCTCGGCAGTTTCGATAGCATCTGAGCCATTAACATGTACGCTACCTTTAAGTACAACTAGCGCAGTCGTGTAGCCATCATGTAGCGTAAGGTCAAGTTTATGCTCACCCTTTAATCGCAAATCCCAAACGTGAATAGGAGAATGTGTTTTAGCTGGTCCCATTGCTCCCTCGAATTCACCAGCGATAACGCGCACTGTCCCTTGATCGTTAGGTAGATTAACGAGTGGAATCTGACCGTTTAAAATTTCCTGATAGCGTGGTGATGTCATTTTGTCTTTGCCTGGCAAGTTAACCCATAATTGAACCATTTCAAACATGCCACCACGTTGCGCAAAATCTCGCCCATGAAATTCTTCATGTACCAATCCAGATCCTGCAGTCATCCACTGCACATCACCAGGACCAATACTTCCACCACCACCTGATGAATCACGATGCTCTACTTCGCCTTCGTAGACAATAGTGACTGTTTCAAAACCTCGATGAGGATGTTCTCCGACACCTAGGCGTTTTGTTGTAGGTGGAAACTCTTTAGGGCCTGCATAATCAAGCAGTAAGAACGGACTGAGTACTTCTCCCAGATTCGGATAAGAAAACAGTGATCTAACAGGGAAACCATCACCTACCCAATGACTCCCTGCACTACGTTGAATACAGCGTAATTTCTTATACTTTTGTGCTTTGTTCATTAGCTTGCCTGATCGTGGTGCTTTTCATATCCAACTAAGTATTTTTGAGTGCTGTATAACTAGTCATAAGACAACGATAAGACGGAAGATGATTCGAGAACAAAGTTCCTAAACCTTCAACATCATTTCTCCAATCGCGATGCAGTTCGCAAGCAGCACCAAACCAACTTACAAGTTGTGCACCAGCCTGGGACATGCGATCCCATGCGGCGTCACGAGTCACCTTGTTGAAAGTACCGGAAGCATCCGTTACCACAAAAACTTCATAACCTTCTTCAATTGCTGATAACGCGGGAAATGCGACACAGACTTCAGTGACAATGCCCGCAATTAGGAGTTGCTTTTTACCGGTTGCTTTAACTGCTTTTACGAAATCTTCGTTGTCCCAGGCATTAATTTGGCCCGGGCGAGCTATGTAAGGCGCATCAGGAAAAATCTCTTTAATTTCGGGCACAAGAGGTCCATTTGGACCATCCTCAAAACTGGTGGTTAAGATGGTCGGCAACTCGAAGTATTTCGCACAATCAGCAAAAGCGAGTACATTGTTTTTAAAATCATCTGGTGATGAGTCGTGAACACAATTTGTTAGTCCAGACTGGTGATCTACTAGAAGAACGGCGACATTATCTTTATCTAAACGATTGTATTTAAACTTATTACTCATGGCGTGCTCCTTCTTGTTATTTATTGTCTGAAAAGCAATTACGTAACAATCATATAGCTTTCAAATAGCATGATACTAATAGTTCAGCAATTTAAATTTTTAGCATACTAGTCAGTACTGACACCATTGACACATGTCCGTTTTGGCTAAAAAGCATCCACTAAAAACGATTCTATATCAGTATATTTGAGGTTGCTAATATTATATAAACCGCGATGTCCACCTCTGCTTCGTAGCCAACATTCATAAAAATTTCATATGAATATCATTCATCTAACTTACTGACAAACAGAGATATTATTTTTTCTCAAGTCATCAATGTAATTTTTGTGAATCACTTCACAAAAATGACTTTTGTATAGCACGAAGATCGTAAAACAATACTAAAAATACTGATTCATAAGGAGAGCTAATATGAAATACATTTCGATGCTAGCGACCGCATTATTCATATTGTTAATTACGTCAAACGCACATGCACAAAATTTTGGCGTAATTAAAAATTATGGTGCGGTTCCTGGTTACAATTTATTTACCGCCTTTCGTGGTACCTCCGTGTACCTCATGGATAACGATGGGCAACTAATCAATGAATGGGTTGAACCTGATGGGTTTCCTGCTGGAGCAAACATGTTCCTGAACAGAAAAGGACACCTGATTCGTACAATTCAAAGTGGTCCAGAGGCTTCTCCCTATGGTGCTGGTGCAGGTCTGGGGGGATTAATTCGAGCCTACCGCTGGGATGGAAGTATCATTTGGGAATTCCCAATGAAATCACTAAACATGACATCTCATCACACGATGATTCCATTACCTAATGGCAATGTTTTGGTTACAGCATACTCTACAGAGAGTTGTGTGGGTGCTGAAGTTTGCGGCGAGTCAGGAACATTTCGCAGTGAAAAATTAATTGAATTAAAGCCTAAACCTAAAAAAGGGACAGCTAAAATTGTCTGGGAATGGAATTTAGCCGACCATTTACTTCCCATTGGTGCTGATAGTGTCGAGAATGCTCATCTTTGGGGAGGCGAAGTGGGTTGTGGAGGCCCGGGCGATCCTTGCACCACTCCTAACATTAATCATCTTGATTACGATCCTCACACGAAGCAAATTCTTATGAGTTGCAACACTTGCGATGAAATCTGGGTTATTGAAAAGCAACCCACTACCCGCAAGGCAGCAAAAAACAAGGGTGGCCGTTACGGTAAAGGTGGTGGTTTTATCTATCGCTATGGTAATCGTGGTAACTACAATGCTGCTGCTGAGGGTGCGGGGACTCTACAAATAGATCTTCAGCATGGTGTTCGATTTGTTAAACATCGCGATGAGTTGGGTTGGACCATTCATGACAAGCGTGTTGGAAATATCATTCTATACAACAATGGTTTTTCAACGACTGATGAAATGGCATATACGGAAATAAAACCTGTTAGAAATCGTCGTGGTGGATACAAGATGATTGATGGTGCTTTTCAACCACTACTACCTACCAAAACATCGACCAATCTAGGCTCTCCATTTATGGGCAGTGTTCAGGCACTCCCTTATAAACACACCATTATTAATGCGGGTGTTGGCGGAACAGGCCCTAATGGTACAGCCGGTTTTCCTCCTGCACCTGGATTTGCAATCGGTGGTGCTACGGCAATAGAGCTGGATAAGCGGGGACACGAAGTCTGGCGATTTGTAAATCCAGTTTACTCTACAAATCAAGGAGGATTGGGCGGTCTTGTGAATAGAACCGAGAGTAAAATAATTGGTGCAGATTGTCCTATCGTTAATACCTGGAATCTCGCTAATGGACCAAACGCCAAAACCAACTGGATGTTTCGTATGTTACGGTACTCTAAGCATTTCCCAGGATTTCGAGGGAAAAATTTGCATCCTAAAGGGTTAATTACCGATGCAGGGACGTGTGTATCTGATCCACCTCCCCCACCGGCACCATAACAAAAACTATCCTTCAATGGGGCCTGATAAAGGCCCCATTTTTTTGAGATTGTTTAATACTGAATGTCAGCTATTGAGCATAAAAAAAGCCTCGACACAGTATCGAGGCTTTCTGCTTTAGCTTCATGATCAAATTGAATTATTGATCTGTATTTACTGAAACGTAAGCATTCGGGTCCATCATTTTATACATAGCTGCATAGTATTCTGGGTTCATGGAAGCCGCTAGCCATTGAGAATAATACGCAGGGTTCATGTATGAGAAAAATGGCTGGTACATTTGTGGATTCATAGAAGCGCCCATCCAGTTCATGTACATCGCAGGATTCATAAATGGCACCATTGCATTCATCCATTTAGTAGGATTACTGTAATTTGCCATCCATTCATTCCACTGTTCTGGGTTTGACGAACATTCCATAAATACTTTTGTCGTTTCCGGGTTGTTCATTGCAACAAAAAGCTTCATGGATTCAGCAGGATTTGCCATGGTTTTAGCCATGACTTCAGGGTCATAAAATGCATCAAAAGTCTGACAATTCGCAGTGTAATTTGTCGTTACATTATTTTCTGATTCACCAAAAACAGGTGAAAACGACACAGTTAAGATACCTATAACTGCAGCGATAATAAGATTAGATAGTTTCATACTACATACTCCAAAAGAAATTTTAAAAATATCAATAAGTTAATCAATTCTGTGTAACAAATGTACTGTACAAAGAGTGGTCAATATTAGGATCAGCTTATATATCAATCAATTAAATAGTTTTTATCCCTATATAAGCGAAATTAACAACATATTCATGATTTTATATAGAATATATGCCAGTACTTTTTGGTGAAATTCAAAGTCAGTTATGAATCTGATTTAGAGATGAATTTAGGAAATAAACGATCAAGTAAGCCTTGATAATATTGCATAGAATTTATTTTTATAACTTTTTCAAATCTGATATGAATAAAATGTGTGTGCTTAAATAAGCTACTTAATCGTTTTTGAGGTATCCCATGAAAATATTATCAATTTATTTATTGCTTGCAGCTAACGTAATAATGGCTGGACAAGCACTATCTACAGAATTACCAAAACCCTTGGTCAATACTGATTGGCTTGCTGATAATTTAGAGCATGTTTCAATAATCGATGTTAGATCAACGGGTGAAAGCTTTACTTCTAATCCTGTTTTTGAAAAAAGCAATAATTCAGGTGTATTAAAATTAATTCGAGTTGGGGGGCATATCCCTGGTGCGCACTTGGTTTTATATAAACATGTCCGCGGGAATCAAATAATAAATGGTACAAAAGTTAAGTACGTGCTGCCTGGAAAGTCTGCTTTTGAGAAGTTGATGCAAAACGCAGGTATACATCAACAAAGCAATATTGTCGTAGTTACTAATGCCGAGAATGATTTTGATTTAACAATGGCGACACGCATGTATTGGCAAATCAAGTATTATGGACATGAAAATGTCTCGATATTAAACGGTGGCACGGCTCAATGGCTGGTTGACGGACGCGACATTGTAACGAATTCGGAAAATGCGATTAAGGGAGACTGGCTGGCAAAAATGGAAAATACAAATCTGTTAGCAAGTAGCGAAGAAGTCATAGCGGCAATTGACAATGATTCTATACAAATAGTCGATGTTCGCCCACTTGGCCAATATTTAGGGACATACAAAAGTGCAAAAGTAGAAGAAAAAGGTCATATCCCATCTGCAAAATCATATCCTGTTGATTTAGTAGCAACAAGAAACACTCCAGTAAAGTTTTCATCAAAATCTGAACTGACACAGTTGACCAAAGCATTAAGTGTTGATTTGCATGAAGATACTATTACTTATTGCAATAGCGGTCATATGGCATCTGGTGCCTGGTTTGTATTTCACGAAATATTAGGAATGAATAATATCAAGTTATACGATGGCTCTATGCATCAATGGACAGCAGAGAAAAGGCCTGTTGTCAAAATGAAACTTGAGTGATAGACATTGTCCTTCCATCTCCTTATTGAAGTGTGGTACTTCTATCCGGGATAGGTACATTTCTCTCTATATTAAAATAAGCTTATGTTGATTGTCCTGGTATTCACAAGTTTTGCTATAATTCTCGTCGTTACATTGCACTATGAAGTGTTAACTCATTTATCAGAAAAACATTTCTCACGTAAATGGCCATCAAGGCTCTTATTACCGGTTGGTGTGCTAATTATAATTTTTACTCATGTTGTTGAAGTATGGGTATTTGCATTTACATATTTATTAATATTTTCATTTAATGGAGTTGGAGATGTTATTGGTGAGTTTGACTATACCATCCTGGATTATGCATATTTTTCGTTTGTTAATTACACGTCATTAGGCTATGGGGATATAGTCCCTACTGGTCATATTAGATTTATTGCAGGTACCGAATCGCTTGTAGGTTTAGTATTGATAGCCTGGTCTGCCTCTTTTACTTATTTAGAAATGCGACGAATAATAACAGATAAAAAATAACCGTATTTTGCTTTTCGATAACAAAAAACGCCTTTGTCGCTCATTTAACCTATGACCTTGAGGAGAGTAATTTACAGATTATTGAAAATAGCTTGAGCGTCCTGATCCCAGGGGGACACTTTAGTTAAGATTTCAGCATAATATTTCGCGTTATCCTGATCCCCAGTTTTTTGAAATAATTTAATCAATGCATAGAGGACATCTGTATCTGTTGCATATTTATCATGTACATTAATCAAATTATTTATTGCTTTGTCAGTTTTACCAAGCGAATCCAGTGCGATCGCATAAATATATTGAAAGCGAGTAATGCCAGATTCAATACGAATAGCTTGTGTATGGCGAATTATCAATTTGAGCAATCCAAAGAAGGTATAGTGTGTAAAAATGAATTCTCTGATATTTTTCAGTTAATAAAACACAGAAACAGACCTGATGTACGTGAAGCACATGTAATTCAAATATAGTTAATGGTAAAAATCAGGATATGGAATTATAAAATTAATTTCCCCCTGTAAATTGACTGTTTAACAGGGAAGCCAGAGTCTGCTGCAGGCCTGAAGCAGTCACGTTTGATAAACTTATGCATAACATTGCTTTAATAAAGAGGAGAATTAATCATGCCTTCAGAAACAGACGCGGTGAAAGCCTATTTCGATGCATGGAATAGTCATGATACTGATGCAATTTTAAGTTCACTGACACCAGATGGGACTTACAGTGACCCTGTTGGCGGAGAAAATTTATCTGGCCAGGCTTATGCAGACTACGCCTCCTCTTTGTTCACAGCATTTCCTGATCTCAAATTGGAATTAATCAGCAATACTGTTGCAAGTAACGGTATTGTTGCTGCCCCTTGGTTATTATTCGGCACTCATAAAGGTCCAGTTGGAGATTACGCACCGACTAATCGAGAGGTAATTCTACCTGGGTGTGATTTTATTACTGTTGAAAACGGCAAAGTAAAAAAAGTAATAGGCTACTTTGACCCAGAGTATTTATTTAACCAGCTAAAATAAAAGATCTCTCAAGTGAGTTCTTTTGCGCCAAATACGGAACTTGCAGCTACGGAAAAATGAATCCGGGAGATTCACGGGCGAGAATTTACTGTAAGAATGGCACTTTCAAGTCCACTTATGCCATACATACAGCAATCAATATTTATTCGGGCTTATATGTTAGAGACTAGTTATGTTAGAGGCTAGCAGGCTTGACCTTTTCTCTTACGAGCAAAAATTCCTACTCCTATTAATCCAGACAGGAATAAAGGAATAGCTGCAGGTATGGGAACTACGGCGGCATCGTATTCGTAAGTGACATCAACGGAGCCGAGAACATCTATCCGTGAACTTGAACTCACGCCACTCAGGACAGTACCAAATGTAGGTAGATTCAGTGAATTTCGTGTAGACGCTAAAAATTCCAATAGTTTATTACCAGTCCCAATAAAAGGGCTAACATCGCCCTGTGGTCTGATCACGATATCTATGATTTGTTCTGGTCTGGAGGTTGCAAAATATATGCGTTCTATATCAGACGTATAACTACTGCGCCCGGGCAAAGTAACCGTAATACTTCCTAGTGTTAAAGGTGTTCCTGCAGGAACATCAAGAGGAGTTTCAGGAATAGCGCTGGAAGCAATAATATTATTAAAAATAAATCTGTCAAAGAACTTGGGGCCCTCGACCAGAAAGCTATTAGCACCCAGACTAAATGGCACAGGATTTAATGTCCGATTGCTTATATCAATTCCTAGCTGAAGATCAAGGTTATACCTTATATCTACCTGCCTCAATGTTCCCAGATCAGCATTAAAGAATGGTATGGCAGCACTAAAACTGCTAGTAGGATTATCTCCCCTGAAAGTAGAATTAACATCAAAGTCTGTCGAATAAGACACTGTGGCGGCCGTAGCGTGAGCGCTAAATGTGATCGTTACGATTGAAGCAGCAATGATGAGTGCTTTATGCAATTTCTTGTAAGGTTTCAAGGAATTCTCCCAAATCCAGGTTATCTATCAGTTTTCTTAAAGACAGGACAAGCAGCAGATAGAAATTTTATTATTATAATTTTGTTAATTATTTAGCTAACTATATTAACGTTTTCACTGAAGTGTGAACAGAATATTATTTACTGCAAAAGAATGGCGTCCCCAAGGGGATTCGAACCCCTGTTGTCGCCGTGAAAGGGCGATGTCCTAGGCCTCTAGACGATGGGGACATTGTGATCGCTGTATCGTAGAGTACACTGCTCTTCAACAGTGCTTATGGGCCGCGAACATTACGTTAAAACAGGCACTTATGTCAAGCACGAAGATTAATAATGGTCTCACTCTTATATTTATCTCTCTCATCGGGAATTCTCTGAATTAAACTGGCAATTTAAGTAAACTTCGGTGCACAAATGCATTCTAACTTAACCAATGATGATGACTATCGGACAGCAACTGCCAGGAATATTGCAGCGCAATAGCGTGTTATTGCCACGTTTATTGAGCTATTTGCTGGTTATTCTCATTGCGATGAGTACAGCCAAACTGGTATGGAGCCTATTCTCGAGCGACAGTTCATCTGAATCGGTTTCAGAAGTGAAAGCAGCACCTCCCAGATTAGTTAAACCTCCCCCACCCAAACCGGATTACGGTGCTCAGGTTGCTCGTCTCCACTTGATGGGAAAGGCTTCAATCGCCAACAACCCGGCAATTGCAGACCAGAATGCGCCAGACACCTCGCTGAATTTAACACTCAGCGGAGTCCTTGCACTGGGTGAAGGTGAAGGCTTCGCAATCATTGAAAATGAAACCAAAATACACAAGTATTATCATATAGATGACGAAGTAACCTCAGGTGTTACTTTACATTCAGTATTTCCTGATTATGTACTACTGGCACGCGCAGGTCGCACGGAAAAGCTGGCCCTTCCCAAAGCCTCTGACAAAGGCATTACCAAGGTGAACAATACTCAAATTAATCGCGCTCCGACCACATCAGCAGCACTTGGTAGTAGAGTACAGGCGGATACTCAGGAAGACGATGAGCCTAGTCTGTCTACACTAAAGCAGCAATTAACGAAGAACCCCTCTTCTCTGGCCAAATATATTTCCATTAGTAGCGCAAACGATGAAAAAACAGGTAAATTTGTGGGATACGAAGTCAGACCAAATAACAACTCTTCAAGCCTGTTTTATGAGTTAGGGCTGGTTGAAGGGGATGTTATTACGACAATTAATGAAATTTCGCTGGATAACCCAAACAAGGCGACCCAGGCATTTCAAAAGCTGGTGACGGCCTCTCAGCTGGAGATGACCGTTTTACGCTCCGGCACCGAGATTTATCTTGTTTATAACCTAGAATAGACCACTTAATCGCATGTCTACACAAACTATTCATATGTGTCCGATAATCTACTGTTAGAACATTAGTTTATGGACAATTAAGATAATAATTACGATGGCTGATAAGCTGAAATTAAAATGATGATGATAATGAAAAGATTTGCCGGGCCAGTAGAGATTAAATCCTGTGTGCTTGCACTGACACTGATGGCAAATTGCCTGTTTTCTAATCTGGCACTCTCGGAGACAGGAATCACACTGAATCTTAAAGATGCCGACCTGCAGTCATTTATTGAAACAGTCGCTGAAATTACTGGCAAAAATTTTGTCATCGACCCACGCGTGAAAGCGAAAGTCACTGTTGTGTCAGCCAGACCCATGGACCGTCGGGAAATATACGAGGTATTTCTATCGGTACTACAAGTACATGGTTTTGCAACCGTCGAAGTCGGCGAAGTCATCAAAATTTTGCCTGATGTGAACGCCAAACAGGGTCCTGGTAATGTTATTACCGGATCATCAGGTTCCAAGGGCGACGAACTGGTCACACGCGTGATCGAAGTAAACAATGTAGCGGCAGCTCAATTAGTCCCCATATTACGCCCTCTGGTCCCTCAGCAAGGTCATTTAGCTGCCTATCCCGGCAGCAATATGCTGGTTATTTCGGATCGTGGCGCAAACATTGCGCGGCTGGAAAAAATAATTCGTAAAATTGATCGCCCTGATGCGCAGGAGATCGAAGTCATCACATTACAACATGCCTCGGCAAGTGAAGTTGTTCAGATACTGAATTCGCTGAAAGCGGCAGGTGGTCAGACAACTCAATCGCCCGGGTCTCCTACCCTGGCTGCCGATGAACGCACAAACAGCATTCTTTTGTCCGGAGACAGTACGTCAAAAGTGCGCATTCGCGGATTGATTGCCCATCTGGACACACCCATTGAAGGCACGGGTAATACAAAAGTGGTTTACCTGCATTATGCCTTAGCTGAGGAGATAGCCCCTATACTACAAGGAGTGTCTGATTTCGAAGCGTCAGAGAACGGCAGCACACCCAGTGCTTCCGGAAATAACGACATTAATATCCAGGCAGATGCAACTAACAATGCATTAATCATTACCGCCCCACCCGCACGATTCGACAGCCTGCGCAGAGTAATTAGCCAGTTAGATGTCAGACGGGCGCAGGTACTGGTTGAAGCTGTGATTGCAGAAGTATCCAACGACTTAACCAAAGAACTGGGGGCAGAAGGCTTCTTATTACCCGGTGGCGATAACCCGGATGGCCCCGCAGCGGCGTCTATTAATACCGGCAATATTCTATCCCTGTTAACCGATGGAATTACCTCAGGTGCAGGTTTGGCCGGTCAGGGTTTATCTCTGGGTGCTGCAGATTTAAGCGGTGACACACAATGGGGTTTCCTTCTTCGAGCGCTGGAGGGAGATGCTTCCACCAATATTCTTTCTACTCCTACCCTGGTAACTCTGGATAACGAAGAAGCAGAAATTGTTGTTGCCCAGAACGTGCCGTTTGTAACTGGTCAGTTTACTAACACCGGTAGCGGAACAGATTCTGCTGTCAATCCATTCCAGACAATCGAACGTCAGGACGTGGGCCTTACTTTACGCATTACACCTCAGATAAACGAAGGCAATAGCGTAAGACTTCAGATTGAACAGGAGTCTTCAAGTATTTCCAACTCCAGTGTTGCATCAGACCTGATCACAAACGAGAGAAGGATTAGCACGTCTGTGATGGTTGATGATAATGAAATTCTGGTGCTGGGAGGACTGACACAGGACGATTACAGAGACACTGTCACCAAGACACCATTATTGGGTGATATTCCCTTACTAGGTAATTTATTCAAATCCACTTCAACCACCAAAAGCAAACAGAACCTGATGGTGTTTATCCACCCCGTAATATTACGCGATGCCAGCAGTTCCAACCTGGCTACAGAATCCAAATATGATTTTCTGCGTGCTCGCCAGATTGAAGCACGTATTGAAGAACGAGGCTTGATAAAAGACGGTTATGCCCGCTTCCCGGATTTAGATGATCTGGTTACGCAATTACCCAAGCAGGTGCAAAACCCGGCAAATACATCCAACAGTCAGCTTCAGCCTCAAGCTCCAAGTTCATCGAAGTAATCACACAATGGCTTCACTAATTGAAACTCGCCGCCCCCCTTACAGCTTTGCAAAAAGACACGGGATTTTAGTTGGCAATGAAATCAATGGACGCATCATTGTGTTTCAGCGTCCAAATGTAAAAATGAATGCTATTCAGGAAATCCAGCGCTTCCTGGGCGCACCGATTGCCTTTAAGTCTTTGCAACAGGAAGAGTTTGACGAACTGTTATCAAAAGTTTACGACAGCGGCGCTAATGGATCATTGGCCATGATGGAAGATCTTGGTGATGACCTGGATCTTGAAAGTCTGGCAGATTCAATCCCGGAACCTCAGGATTTAATGGAAGCAGAAGATGATGCTCCAATTATTCGCCTGCTCAATGCCCTGCTCACTCAGGCGGTGAGAGAAAATGCATCAGATATACACATTGAAACATTTGAACAGCGACTATCAATTCGTTTGAGAGTCGACGGTGTATTACGCGAAGTTTTACAACCTCCAAAAAATATTGGCATCCTGATTGTATCCAGAATCAAGGTTATGGCTAACCTGGACATTGCAGAAAAACGTTTACCACAAGATGGTCGAATATCATTAAGAGTGGCAGGTCGCCCTGTTGATGTACGTGTTTCAACATTGCCATCAGGCCATGGAGAGCGTGTCGTACTGCGTTTGCTGGATAAACAGGCTGGTCGCCTGGAATTGTCTCACCTGGGATTGACGACTGATCTGCACAGCAAGTTAAAAGACACTATTACAAAGCCTCATGGAATCATACTGGTAACAGGACCCACCGGCTCTGGTAAGACAACAACCTTATACGCGGCACTGAATGAACTGAATAATACTTCCCGTAATATTCTGACGGTAGAAGATCCAATTGAATACTTCCTCGATGGTATTGGACAGACACAGGTAAACAATAAAGTTGATATGACGTTTGCGCGTGGTTTACGCGCGATTCTCAGACAGGATCCGGATGTTGTCATGGTCGGTGAGATTCGTGATCTGGAAACTGCACAGATAGCAGTGCAGGCAAGTTTAACGGGGCATCTGGTGTTTTCGACGCTGCATACCAACACGGCTGTCGGTGCAATCACCCGTATGCGCGATATGGGAGTAGAACCATTCCTGCTGGCATCAAGTTTACTGGGAGTATTAGCTCAACGACTGGTAAGGGTGTTATGTGACGAATGCAAACAGCCTCATACGGCAAGTTCAATGGAGTATGAACAATTAAATCTGGCACAGTTCGGCTCCGGTGTCAGTGAAGCACCAACCATTTATTCAGCGAAAGGTTGCGCCAAGTGCAACAACAGCGGTTACACCGGTCGAAGTGGCATCTATGAATTTATTACTTTGGATAATACTTTTCGAAGCATGATTCACGATATTGGCTCAGAGCAGGACCTTGATGACTATGCACGCAAGATAGCTCCAAGCATACGCCAGGATGGCATACGCTTAGTATTACAAGGAAAAACCACTCTCGAAGAAGTGATGCGTGTCACTCGAGAAAATTAACCTGGTGATCTGCCATGCCGGCTTTTGAATATACCGCATTAGATGTTTCCGGACGCAACAAGAAAGGCGTCATCGAAGGTGACAGCGCAAAATCTGCGCGTCAGATATTACGCTCGCAGGGATTAACTCCGCTCGATATCAATCCTATAGCGCAGAAAAATAGCAGCGGAAAAAGACAGTCGTTCTTTTCGCTTGGTAAACGCATGAATTCAAGTGAGCTGGCGTTATTTACACGCCAGCTTGCGACCTTGTTACAATCCGGCACACCACTGGAAGAGGCATTACGAACAACAGCCAAACAGTCTGAAAAGTCACACGTGACACGAACTATTTTAGGTGTGCGTTCAAAAGTGACTGAAGGTCATAGCCTGGAAAATGGCTTGGCTGAATTCCCTGCAACGTTTCCAGATCTGTATCGGGCAACGGTCGCGGCAGGAGAAAAATCCGGTAATCTGGACCCGGTGCTTGAACGCCTTGCTGATTACACTGAAAGTCGTCAGGAAATGCAGCAGAATGTCACCACAGCATTAGTCTACCCTGTCGTGTTGCTTATTATCTGCGTTGGAGTGGTCGTCGGTTTACTGACTTATGTTGTCCCACAGGTCGTGCAGGTATTTGCTGATCTTGGCAACGAACTACCATTACCCACAAAGGTCTTACTAGCCTCCAGTGATTTTCTGAGAGCCACCTGGTGGTACTGGATAGCGATTATTTTCGCAGGAATATTTACGTTTAATTATTTAATGAAGACGCATGCGTTTAAAAGCAAGGTTCATTCACTGCAATTACGTTTACCTATTGTAGGTAAATTAATTCGTGGATTAAATACCGCACGCTTTGCACGCACCTTAAGTATTTTGGCTGCGTCAGGCGTTCCCGTACTGGAAGCGTTACGCATTTCATCTCATGTGATTCCCAACCTGCCCATGAAGAAAGCTGTCACCGATGCCACGGTAAATGTTCGCGAAGGTGCCAGTATTCATAGCTCACTGGAAGTGTCCAGACATTTCCCACCGATGACATTACATCTAATTGCCAGCGGTGAAGCCAGTGGTAATCTGGAAACGATGCTGGAACGTGCCGCTGTTCAGCAGGAGCGGGAATTAAAAACTGTTATTTCGGCAACACTAAGTTTATTTGAACCACTGATGATTGTATTTATGGGTGGTCTGGTTTTTGGAATTGTAGTGGCCATTATGTTGCCTTTATTTGAAATGAATCAGTTAGTCGGTTAAAGCATTAAAATCAGGAGGAAATTAACGTGAAAAAGCAATCTGGATTTACATTGATTGAGGTGATAGTTGTATTGGTAATTTTAGGCATTCTGGCATCCATTGTCGCCCCTAATGTAATTGGTAACGTTGACAAGTCACGTGTCGTAAAAGCCAAACAGGATATCCGCGCACTTGAAAGTGCTCTGCAAATATACCGGGTTGATAACTTTAAATACCCAACGACAGATCAGGGTTTGCAGGCTTTAGTAGAAAAGCCCACCACAGGTACCGAAGCCAAGAACTGGCAAAAAGGTGGATATATTCCAAAGCTGCCTAAAGACCCTTGGCAGAATGATTACCAGTACATCAGTCCGGGAGAAACCGGTGATTATGATTTATATACTCTAGGCGCCGATGGAGCACCGGGTGGCGAAGACTACAATGCAGATATCAGCAATCTGGATCTAGAGTAACTTTTCGAAGTTTAGGCAATATTATCTATGATGGTTAATAAACAGCAATCCGGCTTTACACTCATCGAAGTGATTGTTGTGATTGCCATTATTGGATTTGTACTCACAATTGCAACCATCAGTATCGGTGACCCACAGGTCAAGCGAATGAAACAGACCAGTGAACGTTTCTCAGCGCTGATTCAACTCGCAAAAGAACAGGCAATATTTAATTCGCAGGAATACGCTTTATCACTCTGGGATTCTGGCTATGCTTTTTATACATTAAATGAAAATGGCTGGGAGCTGCTAACTGATGACAAAATTTTTAGAACCCGCAGTCTTCCAGATGGCATCGAACATGAACTCTACCTGGATGGAGTTAAAGTCAACTTAGCCAGTGAAGATAAAAAGAAACCACAGATCTTTATCACCTCCGATGGAGAAGTCTCTCCTTTTCGTCTTGATATAACCGACTTTAATGAATGGACGTATCAGATCAGTTTCGATGAACTGGGCGAGTTTGAAATTGAACTGGCAGAGACGTAGTCATGAAATGCAAACCTAATATAAAAGGATTTACTTTAATCGAAGTTGTCGTTGCAGTGGCAGTGATTGCAGTAGGTTTAATGGGCACGATCAAAACAGTCGGCACTGTCACCAAGAATACTGCGCATCTTAACGAAAGAGTTATCGCCACATGGGTAGCACAAAATGCGATGGCTATTTACGAATTAAATCTGGAAAACGATGCTGAAAAAGAAACAACTGGAAGTGAAGAAGTAGCTGGCATTGAATGGTTCTGGACTAAAAAACTTGTCGACACACAGGACCCTGGTATTCAACGGGTAGAAATAGATGTCAGGCGTGACGAAGACCCGGATAGTCAGGTCTATGCTTCACTAGTCTCCCTCTTCCCTGCATATTTTTATTAATGCCGACATGACTCAGCGAATTCACATTCATAAAGGATTGGGCTTCACGCTGATTGAAGTTGTCGTCGCCCTCGCCGTGTTTGGAATTGTCGGAATAACCGCATTTAGTGGACTTAATGCCATACTCAAATGGCAAACTGATCTCGAAGTTCGTTCTGAACAGATTAAAGCAATTCAGCTGACGCTCAAATATCTGGAGAGAGACGTCAATCGCGCTATCGCAAGACCCATCAGAGATCAATATGGTGATACACAACCTGCATTCTCTTCAGATGGTGAGTCAATCATGAGTTTGACATACAGCGGCTGGCGTAATCCGGCAGGATTACTTAGAAGCAATTTGCAACGCGTCGCATATGAAGTTAACGAGAAGCAATTCAAGCGTCATAGCTGGAATCGCTTGGATGGTGCAATCAGCGAAGATGCACGTGAAGTTGTTCTTTTGGAAGAAGTTGAAGAGCTAGTCATAGAATTTTTAAACCAGTCCAATGCATGGGTGGATCGATGGCCGCCGATTAACAGCAACCCAAACTCTATCGGGCTGCCACGGGCAATATCAATTTCATTTGATGCGCCTCCCATAGGCAGTATTACACGCATTATTACGGTGCCAGAATGAAGAGCGCATCCCAGCAGCAAGGTATCGCACTTCTCACCGCTATTCTTGTAATGGCGCTGGCAGTCATCGCGGCGACTTCAATTTCGGCAAATCACCAGTTATCTATTCGACGCACAGAGAATGTTGTATTTGGCAGCCAGGTCTGGTCATACCTGCATGGTGGTGAAACATGGGCTAAAGTCGTACTAGCAAGGGATCTGGACGACAATAATAACTATGACCATATCAGCGAGGCCTGGGCAACAGAACTCCCTGCTCTGCCGCTCCCGGGCGGATACATTTCGGGCAAAATAGAAGATGAACAGGGTAAAATCAACGTCAATAATCTCATGGCCGGCAGTGAACCTGACCCTCTGACACGTATCCGTCTAGAGGCGTTATTTGCGTTATTGGATCTGGATTCAGAGCTGATTCAAGCAGTCATCGACTGGATTGACCCAGATGTCAACGCAATCCCACCGAATGGTGCAGAAGATGACTATTATACAGGGCTGGAATACCCCTATTTGACGGCAAATCAAGCGATGCAACATATATCCGAATTACGCCTTATTAAAGGCTTCACACAAGAAGTATATGAAAAAGTAGCGCCATTTTTAACTGCGCTTCCTTCTAATACTGCAGTGAATATAAATACTGCGAAAGCAGAAGTGTTGGCATCCATTATTCCCAATATCGGAATTGATATTGCCTATAATATTGTTGATGAGAGAAATGAAGAAGCCTATGAAAGCATTCAGGAGTTTGTCTCTAATCCATTACTGCAGGGTGCATCGGTTAACCTTCAGGCCTTGTCTGTCAACAGCAGCTTTTTTAGCCTTACCTCGCAGATCAAGGTGGGAAACAGTTTTATTAAAAACGAAAGCATTTTAAACAGAAGCAATAACAAAACGATAACTGTCGTTAACAGAGTGCCAGGACAATGAGTGTTGAAACCCTATTTCTAAGATTCCTGACAAATACTGAAAATCGAATCATCGATGAAGATACATCGGTGCGCTGGGTGTTAGTCACCAACGATAGCGAAGCTAATGATTGCGGCACTGTAAAACTGACAAATGCGGCAGAACTGATACAGGACAGAAGAGTTGTCATACTGTTGCCTATTGAACAGCTATACGTTACTTCAGTAGCGGTACAGACAAAAAACAGAAAGCAACTGGAAAAAGCGATCCCCTATACGCTTGAAGATGATCTTACGGAAGATATTGAAAATTTACATTTTGCATTAGGTAAACGCAAGGATGACGGAGAAGTACCCGTCATGGTTATATCAAGGTCACACCTGGATCATTTAATAGAAATACTAAGTAGTGTTAACGTCTTGCCGGATGTCATCACGGCCGATATTTACGGACTGGACTGGTATGAAGATCAATGGACATTGTGTGTAGATAACGGACATGTACTAGTCAGAACACAACAATGGGCTGGCTTCGGTTGTGAAATCAATGATTTTTCAGAATTCATGACTGCTGCGTTATCTGATCAGTCCGAAGCACCTGACAAAATATTTGTTTACAGCCACCCAGATGAAAAACTGGATGATATTTTAAAACTGCCAAATATTCAGCTCGACGACTTTTGGTCGCCCAGTGCGTTTATCAGAGGTTTCTCTAGTGATGATTGCATTAATTTACTTCAGGGTGGATATGTCAAGGCCGACAAACAGCACAAGACAATAAGACCCTGGAAAATAGCAGCGGCACTAGCCGCTATCTGGGTAACTATTTCGATGGGTCAAACTGCTATCGAATACTCAAGGCTAAATACACTAAATAATAAACTGTCGACAGAAATTGATCAGGTATTCAGACGAACATTTCCGGATGTAAAAAAAGTAGTTAATGCACGCGTTCAGATGCAACAGCGCATTAAAGAACTGTCCTCCTCTGGCGAATCCAGCCACGATGCAGATTTCCTTAAATTCCTTCATCAGAGTGGTTATGAATTATATAAAAACCCTGATATCTCGATTACCGAGATGCAGTATAAAAATAACCAGTTGTCACTTGATATTAAAACCAAAAATATTCAGATACTGGAAACGGTTAAAACCAAACTCAAGTCAAAAAACATTAACGCAGAATTACAGACAGCCAAAACGGTTGATGACCATGTAATGGCACGCATGCAGGTATCGGAGTAAGAAGATGAAAGAATGGTGGAATAACCTGCAATCCAGAGAACAAAACTACGTGCTTATCGCAGGGGTTGTGATTATTTTGTTCCTGTTCTATTCACTTGCCTGGTCTCCCTTAACCCAGGCCAGAGATAATAAACGCATGCAGGTAGAAAACAATCAGGAATTATTGTCATGGATGACAACAAAGAGTACCGAGATCAAGCAGCTAAAATTAACGAATCCTAATCTGCTGAAATCCGACAGCAAGCGCTCATTACTCGCGATTGTAGACAGTCTGGCTAATCGACTCGGTTTGCGTGCTTCAATCAGGCAGATTCAACCGGACGGCCCTCATGGTGCCACTGTGTATATGGATGAAATAAACTTCGATATGCTGGCAACCATGCTGGGCCAGCTAGACAAAAACAGTAATGTAAAAGTGCGCGAAGCAAGCATTACCAAATTAGATAAACCAGGCGCTGTGAAAGCAAAGCTAATCTTAAAGAGAATATGAAAAAATATATCATTATAGGCGTAGCAGTTTTCCTGCTTGCAATGATTGCCTATATTCCTGCCAGCGTCGCTGCTAAATTTCTGCCTGATAATATTAAAGCCAGCCAGTTTCAGGGAAACCTGTGGGACGGTTCAGCGGCCAGATTCATAGTGGACAACATTGATTACGGTTCTGTTAAATGGAAAATTAAATCCAGCTGTTTTTTATTGTTTAAGTTATGCGCTGACATCAAGCAGTCTCACGCTGATATTGAAAGTGCATTTTCTTTAAAAATGAGAGGCACAACTGAAGTGAGCAATTTAATGGCACGTGGAAATGCTAGCGCTTTCAATCCTTTTGTCAAAAATTTTGGGATTTCATTATCTGGTAATTTTGACGCAGACATGAAAGACATACAAATTCATGCTAATGGAATTCAGCGCTTACAGGGTTATATGAATTTTTCTCCACTGGATGTAAATGGTGTATTACGTCTATCAATGGGAGATGTTAACAGCGTATTTGAGCCCATGAGTGACTATACCCATATTGATATTAACAACAAACGTGGCCACGTTGATTTGGCAGGAGTTATTCAGTTATTTAATGACATGAGATATCAGCTGGATTTGAAGGCGAGATCAAATACCAACTCTACGGAAGCCGTCATAAACGGACTGAAATATATTGGTGATCTTCAGGCAGACGGGTCTGTTAACATCAAGCAGAGTGGCAAGTTCTAGTTATTCAGCTTTTTAAGCAGGTTCATTCTTTCTTTATACTGAAGATAATTTGAGAAGAGAGTTTCAAACACTTCTTCGTTCATCACCGTTTCCCGTACAACGATATTTGACATTCTGCGCTCTGGAATCTTCCTGCGCTCCTTGCGCACGCAAATACCCTGAGTGGTAATAATAGGAAACTGGGCAACACTGTCACTATGCCTGCGCTCTGAAGATTTCTTTCGGCGCTCACGTGGTTTGTTGCTCGAGTGAGGGGGCTCTACCGATTTTCTTCTTTCTGGCTGGCGAGACTTTGTCTTTTGCAAGGGACACCTGGTTCAAGTAAAAATGCTGCCCTATTGTAGCCAGATCACAAATAATTTGCGAATCAATTAGTTAAGTAATTTTTTACAGAATTTTAAGCGACAACATTCATATATTTGAATAGCTTAAGAAAAGTCTTTAAACAACTCCTTGAACTCATCATCCTTCAGTTTTGTTTCAGTGACATTAATGTTGTCGATACGTCTTTCCGGAGTTTTACGGCACTCCTTACGTATCCAGGTTCCGCTCTTGGTAAATACTGGAAAAGTAGTCGGGTTGAAGTTCAAACGCCTGTCCTGTTTTTCACGTCTGTCTTCTTTTTTCTTGTCGTTTGAAGCTTTTTTAAATTTAGTCATCGACATTTCCCACCTACTAAATTGTGACTAACCCTGTAATGTACAATTGATTATAGAACTAGCAACGATATTTATCTATATTTTTACTTAAAATTGACTCCTAACCACTTGTTATCTAATAACTTATATAAAATTAGAGAGTTATACATACACACTTGGGGGAAATATAAGCGTGGTGTTTATTCAACCAGATTGAAATTCACGGGGATAGTGAATTCCAGTTCATTCCTGTCGCCCATGAGCGCTTTAGGTGGCACAGGCATGGGTGATGCGCGTTGCAGCATTTTGATCGTGGCTGTATTAAGACTATTGTACTTTGAGGCTTTGCTTAACTGATAACTCATTAGCCTGCCCTCTTTATCCAGTACAAATTTTATCGTCACTTTCCCCTGCTGGTTTCTCCTTCGAGCCACCGTTGGGTACTTTTTATGTCTCTCTAACCATGTTGCCAACTGAGAATAATACTGGGCTTTTTCATGTTGCGCTGAAGCCGAAACATCGTTGACATTACTCTGGCTGGATGTTGTCGTCACACGTTCTTGACGTGGACTGGTCTCTTTTCTGACAGCCTCAAGAGGAGCAACCTGCGCGGGATTAACCGGCGGGCTTGTAACTTTTGGCGTGGATTTAACAATTGGTTTGGGCTTTGGTATTTTTTTCTTTTTAATGACGGGTTTAGGTTTGTCTTGCTTTACCGGGGCAGGTTTCACTTCAACCGTTTCCACCACACCAGGTTTTTCAATAATGGGAGGTGACTTTATTTTTTTTAGACCAATAACGACTTCATTCAGATCGGTATTCGCATGTTCATGCACTTCCACCTCATCCTGCCTGTAATTAAGAAACAAAAGCAAGTGAAGTACAACAGCGACACAGATAGTAAGCCACCAGTGATACGGTTTAATAACAAAACTGTTTTCAGTCATCTGAATTATTCGAATGCACTCGTCATGATATGCACTGCATCAAGATCACTGTCAGCCAGCCTCTCTAGCAATTCAACAATGCGTAACGCCTCCGTACCTGCATCCGGTTTCAACTGAACTTTACTGTTGGCGTTATTATCCAGGTAGCTGTTTACGATGGCTGGCAATGATTCCTCAGCAATAATGTCCTGATTGATTGCTAATTCACCCTGCTGATTAACGAGAATAGTCAGTATCTGTGGGTCTGCCTGCGTGTCATTTTCTGCAACAGTAGGCTTGATTACAAACAGCTCGGGTGATGAAAATGCGCCGGCAACCATGAAAAAAATTAGCAGTAAAAATACAACATTCACCAAAGGCAGCAGATTTTCCAGCTCACGTTTAGTTTGTTGCTCGGGAATATTCATTACTCACTTCTCAGGAACTTGCGGCTTAGCTACAGATATATTGTTGCCGGCAAAATTCTTTAAAAGATTTAATACATTTACCAGAGATTGCACATCTGTGCCTTCTTCTGGCTGTACTATCACTGGATGCTCGATATTTTTGCGAACCTGTTCGCGCACTTTGCCAATAATGGAGTCGAGAGGAAGCGGCTTTTCATTGAGCAAATATGATTTGTCTGACCGAAGTGTAATGACACTTATTTTCTGATGGTTAAGCTCGATATCACTCGCCTCACCCACTGACAACTCAATGTAATGCCAGCGAATAAAATTTGAAGCCAGCATAAAGAAAATTAACAGAATAAAGACCACATCTATGAGTGGCGTGAGATTAACCAGTGACTTTCTGTTAGGTTGAGATAACTGCATTAACTGGAGCCAAGTATTACTTTAGCAGTGAATATTTGAGTCATGGCATCTTCCATGGCCAGCTTGAATTTCTCAATTCTATGTTCAAGCCAGTTAAGCGCAATAATGGCAGGTATGGCAACGGCCAAACCTGCTGCGGTGGTTAACAATGCTTCCCAGATACCGCCTGACAATACTGCCGGATCGACCGCAGTACCCGCAGATTCCAGACGATGAAATGCTTCTATCATGCCGAGTACTGTACCAAACAGACCCAGCAAAGGACTCAGTGCTGCAATGACCTCAATAATTCTCAGGTATGATCTTGCATCTGCCAGTTTCAGTGTGGCAACACGTAAAACCTCTTCACGTGCAATATTATTATCAGAAGCAGATTGAGAATGTGCATATGTTGCGGTCTCAATAACTCTCGCAATCGGGTTTTTAGACTTCTTCAGAATCTCATGCATGGTGTTAATATCCTCACTCTTCCACGCATTTAATGCCGGTTCAATAAATCCACGCTTTTCAAGTTGTAACGCAAAGAACTGCCAGTTTTTCAGTAACAGCACTGCCAGACCAACGACCGACATGCCGATTAAGGCAATTACCACAGGACCACCTGCTTCGATTAAAGTACTGACACGGGTAATACTGACTTCTATATCTGTTGAGTGCATGATGTATGGGAAGATTGGTGAGGATTTGTTAGTGTATTCACGACCGCATTATCTAGAATATTTTTGCCAGAAAACAGTCATGATACAAAATATTATACCTTTATTTATATTTCATCAGTCACCGACTAATTGATCGCTATGACAGCCAGGAAGATTGAAAGGGTACAGTAGAATTAATGATTGAAAAAGGCCAAATTCAGGCTTTATAGTAGGATGGAGGTACCTTTAATTGCTGCCTAAATTTGGCTTTTCAGTCGTGGCTAATTAATTAACCGTAGAATCAGTGTGTCTGATCAACAAATGATAGACTAGTCCTAAAACTGTACTAATCTTTTCATGAATATAATCTTAATAAACAAATTATGGAAAAATACTGCCAGTTTTGTCCAGTTGCTAAAGCAGCCGAAATTCTATGCGAAAAATGGGTTATTTTAATTCTCAGAGAGCTGATGATGGGAAGCACCCGCTTTGGACAACTACGTTGTGGTTTGCCAAGAATTTCTCCCAGTATTCTTTCCAGACGACTTAAAACACTTGAAGAACAGGGAATAATTCTGCGCTCTAAAAAACCCGAAAGTAACGGCTATGAATACTTGTTATCTGAATCTGGAGAAGAGCTACGCCCAATAGTATTAGGCTTTGGCACATGGGGACACAAGTGGGCTAAAAACAAAATTAACAACGAAGACCTGGATGCCGGTTTCCTGTTGTGGGACATGAGACGACGCTTAAATACCGAATATTTTCAAAATAAGCGGATAGTTATTCATATAGAATTTTCCGATCAAAGCAGTCGGGATCGATATTGGTGGATGGTCGTAGACAATAACGAAATTGATTTATGTTTTGAAGATACCGGTCATGAACCTGACATTATTATCATCACCACTTTAGCTACTATGACAAACATATGGTTAGGTTATGACAGCCTGGAAACCATGAAGCGAAATGGTCAGTTAAAAATATTTGGCTCCAAAGAACACACGAATAACATGTCGCAGTGGATTGGCAAAAGCACTTTTGCCTACAGTTAACCACGGTGAGGTGGTGGAGCTAAGCGGGATCGAACCGCTGACCTCCTGCGTGCCACGCAGGCGCTCTCCCAGCTGAGCTATAGCCCCGAAATCTGTCTATTTTCGAAAGGTGGTGCAATTATGCCTAGGTTATTAGCTTCCCTCAACATGTGAAGAAATATAATTAATCGCATCGTCAATTCGCTTGATAACGCGTTCCTTGCCAATCAGTTCCAAAGTGATATCAATGGATGGTGAATTCGCAGTTCCACATACCGCCACACGAACAGGAGGTGCAATTTTACCAAGTTTTAGTTCACTCTGCTGTGAATAGTCATGAATGCACTGTTGTATATTTTGGGCATTCCAGTCTTGTAGGTCCGTAAACGATGCCTTAATTGACTGCAGAATTGGCAAACTCGCTTGCTTGAGATGCTTGCTTGCAGACTTTTCATCATATTGCTCAAAATCAGAAAAAAAGTATTCGCTGGTGTTTGCCATTTCACTTAATGTCTTCACCCTGTCTTTCTGCAACTCAACTACTTTATCGATCTGCCCGCTTGATGCTGGCCTGATATTTTTTCTGGATAAAGCTGTTTCAAGCCATGACACGATCTTGTTATTTGAAGTATTTTTAATATATTGCTGATTAAGCCATTGAAGTTTGTCGATATCAAAAGCCGCTGCCGATTTGTTTACGTGTTCCAATGAAAACAGTGCAACCATTTCCTCTCTGGAAAATATCTCCTGATCACCATGCGCCCATCCCAGTCGCACCAGATAATTCAGTAACGCTTCAGGAAGGTACCCTTCTTCTTCGTAGGCTGACACACTGACAGCACCATGGCGTTTGGACATGCGTTTACCATCATTACCCAGTATCATCGGTACATGCGCATAGACCGGCAATGTTCCACCTAATGCTTTGATCATATTTATCTGTCTGGGTGTATTATTGACATGATCATCTCCACGTATAACATGCGTGATATTCATATCCAGATCATCAACCACCACAGTCAGATTGTAAGTCGGTGTTCCATCTGAACGCGCAATAATCAGGTCATCCAGTTCTGAATTATTAATTACAATTTCCCCGAGCACGTTATCCTGAATAACGACAGCACCATCCAGCGGATTTTTAAATCGAATTACGGGCTCTACATTATCAGGTACTGCTCCCGTATGTTCGCGATACCGGCCATCATACCTTGGTTTTTGCTTGTTCTTCTGTTGCTCTAAGCGTAGAGCGTCCAACTCTTCCTTTGTGCAGTAACAGCGATAGGCTTTATCTTCATCCAGCAGTTGCTGAATAATTTCCCTGTATCGATCAAAGCGCTGAGTCTGGTAGAAAGGCCCTTCATCATAATCCAGCCCCAGCCATTCCATGCCGCGTAAAATTGCATCAACAGATGCCTGTGTAGATCTTTCCCTGTCGGTATCTTCGATACGAAGTACAAATTTTCCCTGATGATGTCTTGCGTATAGCCAGGAGAATAGCGCTGTGCGTACACCACCGATGTGTAAATAGCCTGTAGGGCTTGGTGCAAAACGAGTTTTAACTTCCATGTGGAGACCTAAAGTGTGATGGCTAGATTTTCGATGCTGATGATAACCCAGACCCGGGTTACAGATGTATTGAATTTTGTACTTTAACGGCTAATATATTGAACAAGATTTTCTTCATCTTCTTCTGGCACTCTCCCCAGACTAATATTTCCAAGCCCCCAGAGTGCAACCTCCTCTCTACGAACGTAGACGTTTCGACCTTCTTCGGTGCGAATATAGGTCCCATTCGTGCTGGTATCCCTGAAGATAAATTTACCTTTGTTATATTCTATTGAAGCATGATTGCGTGAAATCAATTTGCCCTCAATGGTCATGGAACATGATGGGTCACGACCCAGTGTGAAGATTGGCATATCTTCCAGCAACGAGACTTCTATGTCACGGTAGGTCAGTTGCAGGCGGGTAACCTTATCATCTTCATTTTGACCCACGACTGACAGCATTTGAGTATAATCTTCATCTTCCCACTGCAGCTCATAAATGGTTGTTTCTTCCTGACGACCTTTTAGCTTGGAAGTATCAATTCTTCTGGCACGGTGAAGAATTTCAGCAGGGAGTTTCTGTATCACTGTCTCGGTAGTAATTATTTGCCGGGAACGGGCAATTTCGCGCATGGCGGCAGCAACATTGACGGTGTCACCATATATATCATTCTGGTCAATAATGGCAGTGCCGTAATGCAAGCCTATGCGTATTTTAATTTTAATTCCGTTGGGATCCTGGAGTTGCGCCAGCAGATCGTTCAGTGAAAAGGCAGTAGTTATGGCATGCTCAACCTGCTGGAAATAACACAGTATTTCATCGCCAATAAACTTGATTACAGTACCCTTGTTGCGCTTTATTGTTTCCGACATACGAATAAGTGAACGCGCAATACTATCCTGGGCCAGAGTATCGCCGAATTCATGATACAGTTTTGTACTGCCCGCAATATCCACGAACATAACTGCGCAATCAGTATGCTTTTCCATATTTGAAAACTTAGTACTTTCTCTTCAGTCTCATCAGATTTCCATCGTTTATAATGCTAAAACGATTTAAATATGACATCCCCAATAATGGTGTTGATGGCTCTGAACCTTCAATCACCAGTCCTTCTACCGATCTGATTGTGATACCAGAAATTGTGACCTTATCTATGTTGACCGTAACAGCCCTTTCGACTCCTGAAGCGGTAGATACCCAGGTAGGCTGCCCGTCAAGCTTGTAATTGATGCCCAGGCGTTTGGCCTGTTCTGAGCTCATTGCAATACTGGAGGCACCAGTATCCACTAAAAAGTTAACAGGATAACCGTTCATGGACCCAGTGGTCCTGAACATAGTATCAGTGCCTTGGTAAACAAGTATTTCAGGTTCAGAAATAGCCTCGCTGTCATTTGTTGTTCGCACAACATTGCCCAGCAGATATTTGCGTCTAACACCGTCGACTTCTATCACGGCGCCATGTGCATCTGCCGAGACCAGCATAATGCCGTGCTCAGTGACTTCGCCTACAGATATCAGGACTCTGTCTTGATCTATATGCAACATTGCCTTGTTTTCAAACAGCGCAATGACTTCTATATGAGGTGCTGCATTGACTTTGCCAAGCACACACATTGAAAAAAAGACTATACCAAATATCAGGTAATAATGAAAAATTTTACTAAAAAAAAGTAAGTTACGTGCTTTTCTTAAGGTATTGTGTGAATGAACCTTTGTCATTTGCTGCTTCAAATGCTGTCTGTGGTTGAATGATCTGCTCCTTAACCAGATTATGCAATGAACTGTCCATACTTTGCATACCGTGGGCAGAACCACTCTGAATAATATTTTGTAGTTGTTCTGACTTGCCTTCACGAAGAATATTTGAACATGCAGAAGTATTAATCAGAATTTCAACGGCAGCAACCCTGCCTTTTCCATCCGCTTTCTTTAACAGCTGCTGAGACACAATGGCCCTGAGCGAGGTTGATAACATGGTTCTGATTTGCGGCTGTTTATTAACCGGAAACGTATTAATGACACGATCGATAGTCGCCGCTGCACTATTTGTGTGCAAAGTTGCCAGCACGAGTATCCCTGTTTCAGCGGCTGTCACCGCCAGACTCATTGTTTCCAGATCACGTAATTCACCAACCAGAATCACATCCGGATCTTCTCTAAGCGCTGAATGCAGCGCCTGGGAAAACGTTTTGGTGTGATTACTTACCTCTCGCTGACTCACCAGGCAGCCTTTGCGCTGATGCTCAAACTCGATCGGGTCTTCAATGGTGAGAATATGACCTTTCTGGTGAGTGTTTATGACATCCACCATCGAGGCGAGTGTGGTTGACTTACCAGAGCCTGTCTTACCCGTGACTAATATTAATCCGGACTTCTGTTTACAGACTGATTCAATAATAGGAGGCATATTCAGTTTTTCCAGCGGAATCACCTCAGAAGGTATTGCTCTGAAAATACCGCCAATGCCATTAAGATGTTTAAAAATATTAACCCGGAAGCGACCGACTTCGTTAACTTCGTAGGCAAAATCCACTTGTTCATCTTCATCTAACACTTCTTTATTGCGCAGGTTCATGATGTCCCTGAACCATTCCAGTGAATCTTTTGCGCTGATAGCTTCATCTGTGACACATACCAGGTCGCCACTTACACGCATACGCACGGGATCTCCGGATAAGACGTGAAGGTCAGATCCACCTTTTTCGACCAGTTGTTTTAATAGCTCATTAAGTTCAGACATGGCGCAACCAACTATTGTGAAGTAATCAGACTGGTGTCTGTAACGTATTTCTGGAACAGCTTTTTATCATTGGCATATAAATAGGCATGATCCGGATCCACTTCTTTCGCCTGGATTGCATCTAACAATGCCTGGTCTTTTAACTGCATACCTACATTTCTGCCGGTTTGAATTTGACTGGGTATCTGGAAAGTCTTATCTGATATTATTAAATTCGAAATAGCATTATTCATGATCAGCACTTCGACAATCGCTTTTCTGGATTTCCCATCAGCGGAACGAACCAGATCCTGAGTCACCACTGCGTGCAAATGTTGCGACAAGAATATCTTCCCCTGTTCGCGTTGATCTGCAGGCAACGCATCCATAATTCTGTCCAGCGTTTTTGTCGCAGACGTTGTATGTAACGTTCCAAAAACCAAATGGCCGGTTTCCGCAGCCAGCATTGCCATGCTGATAGTTTCAGTATCGCGCATTTCACCCACCAGAATAATATCCGGGTCTTCTCGCAAGGCTGCCCTCAGACCATCCGAGAAACTGTTCAGGTGAGTCCCCACTTCACGCTGAATCACTTGTGATTTTCGTGATGGATGAATAAATTCAATCGGATCTTCAAGTGTAATAATATTTTCCTGGCGAGTACTATTAATATGGTGAATAAGTGATGCCAGTGTTGTAGATTTTCCTGTACCTGTCGCACCAGTAACCAGAACCATGCCCTGCCTGAATTCCGCAAATGATTTAATCACGGTAGGAAGATTTAAAGAATCAAAGCCAGGTATTTCTGTCGGTATATGCCTCATTACCGCACCAATACCAGATAACTTACGAAACAGGTTGACTCTGAATCTGCCTACTCCTTCAGACATGTAGGAAAAATCCAGATCTTGTCCCTGCTTAAACCTTTGAATCTGGTTTTTAGTTAGAATTTCAAACAGGTAGGTTTCCAGCTCGGTATCACCTAAATCACGAAATTTGATCGGTAACAGATCTCCGTGCATACGAAACATGGGTGGCACACCCACGGCAAAATGTATATCTGATACACCCTGTTCCCGACCTAATTTTAAAAAGGCATCAATTCGCGCCATAACAGATTATCTTTACTGGTTGGTTCAAAGTACTTTACTGTGCAAATAATTTTAATCTCTCGGATAGCTCTGACATTGATTGTATACGCTCTTCCGGCTTAACTTTCATACAATCCATAACAAGATTGCTGAGTTCTATCGGAACCTGGTCATTTTTCTCGATAGGCGGTTTGGCTTCACCCTGAACATGCTGGTACATAATCGACATACTATCTTTACCACTATACGGTGGCCGACCTGTCAGCATCTCGTACATCATAGTTCCCAGACTGTAGATATCTGTCTTCTCATCAATATCCTTGCCTAATACCTGTTCGGGTGACATATAAGTCGGTGTACCTACCAGCAGACCTGTTTTAGTCAGTTTTGTATCTGAACTCTGGCTGGCAGCCGCAATACCGAAATCAACTATCTTGAGCACATCTTCTTCGTTAATCATGACATTATTTGGTTTCAAGTCACGATGAATAACGTTCGCGCTATGAGCACTTTCCATACCATTACAGATATCACTGGTGATTTTAATCGCGCGCTCATTTGTTAATGGTTTACGCTCCTTTAATTCTGCACTCAATGTATGACTTTCAAAATACTCCATTGAAATCGCGTGTGACTCACCAAAGGTAATCAAGTCGTATATACGAATGACATTTTGATGTGTCACTTTACGGGCGAAGCGCAATTCGTAGATAAAGCGTTTAATAACACTATCATCTGAGACAAATTGTGTATTCAGGAATTTAAGGATGACATCTTCATTAATCATCATGTCTTCCATTAGATAAACAGAGCCAAAGGCACCCTTACCGACTTGACGAATGTATTTATAACGACCTGCAATAATATCGTCAGGTTGCAGCTTGGTAGGATCAACTGATTTCGACTGCAATTCTGACTTGCCGCGTATGATTGTTCCTGTCATGGTTTTTTCAGAGTCAGATCTGTCACTGCTACGTGATAATGTCGCTTTAATATCGGTACGCAATTTATTCTGGTTATCCAGAATTCTGTCAATCGAACAACCGCCTAACTCTCTTAATTCTTCATCCCGATTTTCCAGTGCGTGACTGATTGATGACACAATTTCATCAACAGTCATGTCATCGGCAAGTCTTTCCAGGCAGGCCAAGGTTTCTTTAACGATATTGTCCTGCTTAGCCCATAACTGTTTAATCACATAGGGTACTGCAGATTTTGCTTCCAGCTTACCCAAAGCCTGCAGCAATATAATCGCCATCGACTCGATATTTTTGTCGTTCTCATTAGTTTCATTTTTCTGCAGTAATTTAATCAGCATTGGCACTGCTTGCCGATTACCCAAGTTGGCCAGACCATCGACAGCACGTTCACGAACCCACCAGTCCGAATCATTTAGTGCATCTACAAGCGCATCATAGGTACTTTCATCTTCAGTTGAGTTGATAATTTCAATAGCAGACCTGCGTACAAATTCATCTTTATCTTTTAGCAGTATTAGCACTGCCTTAACGACCCTGGGGCCACCAATTTTACCCAGCGCATCCGCGGCTCTTGACCTTACCCACCAGTCTTCATCCTTAAGTATTCTGAATAGATCTTTCACCGATGTTGGATTGGCAATCTCATTTAACACTTCAACCGCTGCTCGACGAGTGTATTCAGACTCGCTTTTCAGGTGTTCAACCAGATGCGCTACGGTTTCGGGGTGTTTGATAGTGACGATTGTTTCGACGGCTTTATTCTGCACGGCATAATCAGCATCATCGATCAGTTTAGTCAGCCGGTCGATACTGATATCGCCTTTCATATGTGACAAGCCATCCAGTGCGGCTAGCCTGACAGTCTTATTGTCATCGTCCAGTAATTTTTCCAACGCCTGATGCACTTGCGGGCGATCAAACTTGCGAAGTATTTTTGCAAAATTACTTCGTATAAATGCTTCTTTCGTATCTATTCTATTAATAATTTCGGTAACCACCGTATCTGTTGCCACATTGTCTATAATTTTGAACAGTGCAACCTGTTCACTGTGGTCAACGCTAAATACGAATTTAATCAGGTTAACTGCTTTCAATTTCTCTGTATGAGCAGTTAGAATTTTCATAATGGCAGTTTTAGAAAGATTGGGATCTGCCAGCTTGGATACGAGTGGATTGGGGTCTATATTTTCAGCATTACTTAAGGCTTCAGAGACACCCTGACGGATCAGCTCTACATCGTTTCCCAGTAACGGAATATAATAATCAAGGGTAGAAGTACTCGCCAAATCTGTCAGCACTTCAATAATATGCGCATTGCCTAACTTATTTGTGGATTGCAGTGCTTCAGCCAGCTTCGGTATGGAAGACTTAGGACTTTTTTTGAGTTTCGCGATGGCTTTTTGCGCACCAGGCTCAGCCAAAGATGCGCATTGCGATATCTGCGCAATTGATCCATCCGAAAGAAAACCGCTTAATAAACCCATCTGGAACTAAATTTATACTTATTGTGATTGAACTTTGAAGATTTGCTGTCTCATAAATTTGTTAAAATTCATGGAAAAACATAACGTTAACTCATATCTTATAGCAAAGAATTGAGTTTGAATATTAGTTTACCAGCCAAACTATAAGTTCAAGTGACAATAAGGCATATATTCCCGCCATTAGGTCATCCAGCACGATACCTACACCACCGGAAACCCGCTTATCGAGGATATTGATAGGCCATGGTTTAACAATATCGAATATACGAAATAGGACAAATCCAGTCACCACCCAGTACCAGCCTGGCGGCGCCAGCGCCATGGTCAGTAAATAACCACATATTTCATCAATGACGATTCCACCATGATCATGAACCCCGAGCATTTCTGCAGATTTACCTGCAATATAAAAACTAAACAAGCTCAATAGAGCAAGCACGATCAAAAAGTTGATTAGGCTTAAAGGCGCAAGAATCAGATATAAAGGTATAGCCACCAGCGTGCCAAATGTGCCTGGCGCTTTTGGAGCCAGACCACTCCCAAAGCCAAAAGCAATAAAGTGAATTGGATTGCCCAGGATTGTTTTCCAGTCAGCTTTATTACTCATCGACTATTTTATTAAAGTGGTCGTAGCCAGAACTTTTTGGGTGCGGCATGATTTGATTTCCCTGATATAACTCAACTTGCATGGTGTTAGTAATCCGACCGATCTCGCTTAGTTCGCAGTAATATTTTGCAGATAATAAATCAATATGATTTACTGAGTCTTCTGGCACTGTGAACAGAAGTTCATAGTCTTCTCCTCCTGTGATTGCAGACATGATATTTACATTTTGACTATGTGGTACACAATCCAGCTGCAGTAAAGCACCAGCCTTGCTGGCATCGCATATAATTTCCAGTTCATTCAGCAATCCGTCTGATATATCAATGCAGGCATTCGCGATTTCTCTAAGTTCCATGCCAAGTTCCACCCTTGAGGGAGGCATATAGAGTGCAGAAAATTGTTTTTCTGTGAGCTCGTTATAGCTGAAGTCGTGATTTCGCAAAAAATCCAATGCAGCTGCTGCATTACCAATAGCACCAGAAACAAAGACTCTGTCATCGGCCTTTGCACCACTACGTAACATCGCTTTGCCCTTAGGCACTTCGCCAATTAACTGAATAGCAACATTCAGTTGATTCCCTCTTGTTGTATCACCACCGATTAATGTCACATTATGTTTTTTAGCACATGTTAACAGGCCATTGGAAAATTCTTCCAGCCATGACTGATTCAGTGTGCTTAGTGTAATGTTTAAAGTTGCCCAGCGAGGAGATGCTCCCATTGCCGCGAGATCACTGAGATTTGATGCCATCAATTTATAGCCAACGCCGAAAGCGGGAGCATAGCGGGTAAAGTGTCGCCCCTCGACCATCATGTCTGTAGTAATTACCAGCTCATGACCGCTGCTAGCCTTAACAATGGCCGCATCATCCCCTATCCCTTCAATGACTGACTGATCATTGAGTTGTTTCGTAAAATATTTTCGAATGATGTCTTTTTCGTTCAACTTTGTTGAAGCATCTGTTTTCGATCAAATTTTTTCATAAGCTTGTCCAGAACCACATTAACCAGTTTGAAGCCTTCATCGGAGCCAAATTTTTTACATAGTCTGATTGCTTCTGACGTAATAACTTTCTCAGGAATCTGAATACAGTTAATCAGCTCATAAGTAGCAATGCGTAACGCTGCAAGCTCTATTGGGTCGATCTTGTCAACATTGTATTCTGATGCGCCATTAATATTTGCATCAATATTTTCAGTCTGTCGAATGCAACCAGTGACCAGTTCAGAAAAATACTCGTGGTCTGATTTTGGCCAGTATTCATCTTCCTGATATTGAATGACGAGCGTATCAGGGTCTTCATCTGTGAGATGCCATTGATACATAGCCTGCAATGCCAGCCGTCTTGAGCATTGCCGTTTATGAAATAAAGCTCTGTCACCTGGTTGAGTCAAGATTCTTTCCGAATACTTTTAATAACGTTACACATTTCCAAGGCACAAAGGGCACAATCCACGCCTTTATTTTCCCCATTCACCTGCGACCTCAATTGCGCCTGCTCTGGTGTATTTGTCGTTAATACACCAAAAACAACAGGTATTCCTGTACTCAGGCTAACATCCATGACACCACGGGCACATTCACCAGCCACAAAGTCAAAATGAGGCGTGTCACCCTGAATCACACAACCCAGTGTAATAATTGCCGCATGTTCTTCTGCATCCACAAGGTGCATGGCAGCTAATGGAATCTCAAATGCTCCGGGAACATAAATAACATCTATGTCCTTTTCTGCAACACCTTGCTCAAGCAGTGTGTCAGTAGCCCCCTTTAGCAGGTTATCAACAATGTCACTATTGAATCTGGCTGCCACTATAGCAAAACGGGAATCACCAGGTTTGATGTTGCCAGTCTTTGTATTTTGTAACTTCATTATTTTTATTTCCCGTCAATATATTCAACAACTTCAAGGCCAAAACCACCCAGTCCATGAAATACCTGAGGCGCACTTAGCAGGCGCATTTGTTTCACTCCCAGGTCCGCTAATATCTGTCCTCCAACTCCCAGTGTCCAGCGGTTCACAGGTGAGTCTTCATCTGCCCGATGATATTTTGCAGTGTTCATATTTTCCAGTTGCAGACATAGAGATTCACTGTCATTTGCAATTCTCAATACCACCGCAACTCCTACATCTTCACTGGCGATTCTCTTCATGGCATCACGCAGCGGCCATCCACAACTATCGTTATTACCGAGTAACGTATCACATAAAGTGTTCTCTATGTGTACACGTGTGAGTACAGGTTTAGCAGAATCAACTTCTCCCTTGATCAGGGCAAAGTGCACTTCTTTATCGATAGTGTCTTTGTAAGTCACTAGCTGGAATTCACCACAGTCAGTAGTAAATGGTTGCGAAGATATTCTATGGACGGTCCGTTCATTCTGGATTCTGTAACGAATCAGGTCTTCAATGGTACCGATCTTTAAATTGTGTTCCTGGGCAAATTTCTCTAATTGCGGACGGCGCGCCATGCTTCCATCCTCATCCATTATTTCAACAATCACCGCCGCAGGCTCCAGTTGAGCAAGTCTTGCATAATCACAACCGGCCTCTGTATGACCTGCCCTCGTTAACACTCCGCCAGCCTGAGCCATTAATGGGAAAATGTGTCCGGGCTGGGTGATGCTGTTTTTATCTGCATTAGGTGCCACTGCCGTTCGTATTGTATGCGCCCTGTCATAGGCTGAAATTCCCGTGGTCACTCCTTCGCTGGCTTCAATTGAGATTGTAAAATTAGTGGTATGGTGTTCATCAGTAACATCTACCATCAAGGGAAGATTGAGTTGCTGGCATCTTTCCTTGGTCAACGTGAGACAAATCAGTCCACGTCCATACTTTGCCATGAAATTGATATCTTCAGGACGCACCATAGAGGCAGCCATTAAAATATCACCTTCATTTTCACGGTCTTCGTCGTCAACAATAACCACCATTTTACCGGCAGCGATGTCTTCAACAATTTCTTCAGTTGAATTAAATTTCATAAGCGAGGAATTAATTATAGGTGTGTAATCGTTCTACATAACGGGCAATCAAATCGATTTCAAGATTGATAATCGTCTCTGCCTGATAGTTAATTATAACGGTATTCTCAATGGTATGAGGGATAATATTGACAGTGAAATCATCGCCTTCAACGCTATTGACTGTCAGACTAACTCCATCCATACAGATGGAACCTTTTCTGGCAATGTATCGGGCAATTTCTTTGGGGGCTGTTACTGTCAGACAGGTTGAACTACTTTCTTTTTTCACTTTTTTGACAATGCCGATTCCATCTACATGACCAGTGACCAGATGGCCACCCAGGTGATCAGATAACGTCAGCGCCAGTTCCAGATTGACATTACTGCCTTTGATTAACTGTTTGAATGAAGTACATCGAATGGTCTCACCCGAAACATCTGCGTCAAACTGATTGTCTTTGAGATCAGTAGCAGTCAAGCAGACACCATTCACACAGATACTGTCTCCTTTTTTTACATTCACCAGAAAATTATCAGGTGTACTAATGGACAGGACATACGAGCCTTCATCCTCCCTGATTGCTGCTATTGATCCTATGGCCTGAATAATTCCTGTAAACATTCCTGCTAATCTTCCTGATTAATACAATACCTGGTTAACGGTAACGCTGTACTGGTATGAAATTCTGCACTTGCTTCAATCGCGCAGGTTGCGATTTTCTCTGCATCATCTTCGAACTTATACATTGCATACAGAGCCCCTAACGCAACTTCTGCCCCTGCACCGATTGCCCAGAAATTCTTGTACTGAAATACTTCACGCAACGAATAGACACCAAATATACCATTCCTGTTGACGATAAGCGCATCTATCCGTGAAGATTCATAAGCGTCATCATCTTCATCTTTCGGATTTAAAAAATACTGTTCTTTCAGAATAGGATGAAGGTCCAGAAATGTTTTATAAACATCAAGCGGAGACTGAAAATTGATAATAGACGATTCTTTTTCCAGCACGTGCTTAATAACAAGATGATGAGCAGCACTACCTACTATTCCAACATAGTTATTTTCGTGATGTAAAATTTTTTCACTGGTTAAATCATATTCATTACTTTGACGTACATCACCAAAGGTTGTGAGCGTATCTGCAGCAATACAGATTTTTCCGTTTTTTTCGACAGCGACTATTGTTGACATGTATTTTATTAGTAAGTAATTAATGAAGTGATTCGTAAATCGTTACCTATTTTACGAACATCAGAATATTCCAGAGAAATACAATCTTTCATCTGTTTTATTTCATCAATATCTGCCATTCCTCTCGACAGATTACCCATAAGTTTTGGTGACAGATAGTGGATCAATTCATCTACCAGTCTGGCATTGATCAATTTACCTATTAAGGACGAACCCGCTTCTACCAGTACGCTATTAATTTCCAGTGATGCCAGTTTTTTCAGTACCAGCTTCAAATCGAATTTTCCATTCTCATTGGGAAGGTAAATTATTTCACAATTTTCAAGTTCACTAAATTCACTGCCATTCGCATTTTGTTTTGCGAATATCAATGTTTTCCCCTCTACATTCAATAAATTTGCCTGTAGGGATATTCTCAAGTCGGGATCGATGACGACTCGGCATGGCTGAATGACACGTTGTTCAATTCCCAGCTGTTCACTGTCAATGCGTACATTCAGTGAAGGATTGTCTGTGAGCACTGTCCCGATTCCAGTTAATATTGCGTCATGTGTTGCGCGCAACTTCTGAACATCGTTTCGTGCATGTTCCGACGTTATCCACTTGGACTGACCGTTGCTTAAACAGATTCGTCCATCCATACTGGTCGCCACCTTGACTGTCACCCATGGCATTCCAACAGACATGCGTTTTATAAATCCACGATTAGGCTCTCTTGCCTGATCACTCAACAGGCTCTCGACCACCTGAATACCATGTTTCTGTAATTCTTTAATTCCTTTTCCAGCCACGAGCGGATTCGGGTCCTGCATCGCAACAAACACTTTTGAAACGTTTGCCTTTATCAGCGCCTGGGTACATGGTCCTGTTTTACCATGATGACAACACGGCTCCAGAGTGACATAGGCAGTTCCCCCGGCAGCCTGTTCACCAGCCTTTTCCAGGGCATGAATTTCTGCGTGTGCGTCCCCCGCTTTGACATGAAATCCCGTTCCAACAATATCGCCATGTTTACTGGTAATTACACATCCGACGTTTGGATTTGGACGGGTTGTGTATCGACCTTGCCTGGCAAGGCGTAGTGCAAGCGACATGCACTCAACATCACGTTGATTAGTCATGAAAATGATTAGCTGTCTGAGATTAGAGACAACTGACTTTTTCGCATTTCCGGAGAAAGATCATTTTCAACATGCTCAATAATCTCCCGAAACTCCTGCACATCAGTAAATGATCGGTACACGGAAGCAAAGCGAACATAAGCGACCTGGTCAACATTTCTCAGCTCATGCATTACCCACTCGCCTAACTGGTTAGCAGGGATTTCCCTATCTCCATACGCAAGGCAAAGCCGGCGAATATGGTCAATAATTTTTTCCACCTGATCGGTAGAAACAGGTCTTTTTTCAATCGCGTGAACAATACCGGAACGAAGTTTGTCTGTGGTAAAAGCTTCTCTTCGACCATCACGCTTTACTATTCTGGGTAAATCCAGCTCTGCCGTCTCAAAGGTTGTGTAGCGTTCTTTACACTTGGCACACTCTCGGCGACGGCGAACCTGACTACCGTCTCCCGCTAAACGGGAATCTATTACTCTAGTATCATTTGCACCACAGAATGGACAGCGCATTGTTCTTCTCTAGAGTAATAGCTCGTTCGACTAATGTCGTATTTAAGAACCGTAAACCGGGAATCGTTTGCATAGTTCTAGCACTTGTTGTTTAACACGATTTACGACTTCTTCGTTCTCAAGATCATCCATCACATCACACATCCAGTTAACCAGGTCAACGCATTCAGCTTCCTTGAAACCACGTGTTGTAATTGCTGGAGAACCCACACGAATACCACTTGTGACAAATGGAGATTGTGGATCATTAGGCACTGTGTTTTTGTTTACCGTTATGTTGGCATTACCTAATGCTGCATCAGCCGCTTTACCGGTGATACCTTTCTTGATCAGATCTACCAGCATCAAATGGTCATCTGTTCCACCAGACACAATATCGTAACCACGACTCTGGAATTGAGTAGCCATCGTCTGCGCATTCTTGACGACTTGCTGCTGATAAGCTTTGAACTCAGGCTCAAGAGCTTCCTTGAACGCCACCGCCTTTGCAGCAATCACATGCATTAAAGGACCGCCCTGCATACCAGGGAATACTGCAGAATTCAGTTTCTTGGTGATTTCATCATTTTCGCGGGCAATGATAATTCCACCACGAGGACCACGTAGGGTCTTGTGTGTTGTTGAAGTCACCACGTCAGCAATAGGTACAGGGTTAGGGTATAAACCAGTCGCCACTAGACCAGAGACGTGCGCCATATCAACAAGAAAATAGGCACCCACACTATCGGCAATATCACGGAACCGCTGCCAGTCCATGACACGTGAATAGGCAGAGAATCCGGCGATAATCATTTTTGGCTTATGTTCTTTTGCCAGCTTTTCTACTTCGTCATAATCAACTTCGCCAGTCTCGGTGTTTAAACCGTATTGAACTGCATTAAACTGCTTGCCTGAGAAGTTAACGTGTGAGCCATGTGTCAAATGCCCACCGTGTGCCAGCGACATTCCAAGCACGGTATCGTTGGGTTCCAGTAAGGCCAGAAATACTGCCGCATTTGCCTGTGAACCGGAATGTGGCTGTACGTTGGCATATGCTGCTCCATACAGTTTCTTTAAACGGTCAATGGCTAGTTGTTCAACCGTATCTACGTGCTCACAGCCACCGTAATAGCGTTTGGCTGGATAACCTTCCGCGTACTTGTTGGTTAGCACAGTTCCCTGCGCTTCCATCACTCTCGGGCTTGCGTAGTTCTCTGAAGCGATTAACTCAATATGCTCTTCCTGACGCTGCATTTCACTCTTGATAGCATCAGATAATTCTTTGTCAAAGCTACTGATACCCATATCGGCTGAAAACATGTAAATACTCCTGTCTTAAATATAGTCAAAATCCATAATCGGGCGATTATACCCCAAAATATTGCGGATGAACTAACCCTACTGGCCTATATGATGGGCTTAAATGCAGTGCATCTCATAAATTTACCTGGCTAGACGACACTCACAAAGTCTGAAATCATATCTGGCTTCATCACTCGGCAAGCGCCGATCAAATTTCGATCTAAAATTAACAGAGTAATTTATGGCCCAATACGTATTTTCAATGACCGGTGTCGGTAAAGTCGTCCCTCCTAAAACACAAATTCTCAAGGATATTTCATTAAATTTTTTCCCTGGAGCAAAGATTGGCGTATTGGGTTACAACGGTGCCGGCAAATCAACGCTGCTGCGTATCATGGCTGGGGTTGATAAAGAATTCATTGGTGAAGCCCGTCCGCAGGCAAATTTAAATATCGGCTATCTCCAGCAGGAACCAGCGCTGGATAAAACACTGGATGTGCGCGGTAATGTCGAACTTGGCATTGCACCCCTCAAACAGGCGTTGGATGCTTTCAATGACATCAGCATGAAGTTTGCAGAACCCATGTCAGATGATGAAATGACAAATCTGTTGGAACAACAGGCATCGCTGCAGGATCAGATTGAAGCCGCCGATGGCTGGAATCTGGAGAGAAAACTTGAAGTGGCGGCTGACGCACTCAGACTGCCACCATGGGAAGCCAGTATTGAGCAGCTCTCTGGAGGTGAACGAAGACGGGTTGCCCTGTGCCAGTTGCTGTTATCCAACCCGGATATGCTCATTCTTGATGAACCCACTAACCATCTGGATGCTGACTCTGTCTCCTGGCTGGAACAGTTTTTGAAAGAGTTCCAGGGCACAGTGGTTGCGGTCACCCATGATCGTTACTTTCTGGATAATGTTGCCGGCTGGATTCTGGAACTGGACAGAGGATACGGTATTCCATGGGAAGGCAACTACTCAAGCTGGCTGGACCAGAAAGAAACACGTTTAAAGCAGGAAGAAAAACAGCAACAGGCACGCATGAAAACCATTTCAGCAGAACTCGAATGGGTGCGTAGCAATCCCAAAGCCCGCCAGGCAAAAAGTAAAGCCCGTTTAAAACGATTTGAAGAACTCAATTCACAGGAATATCAAAAGCGCGCGGAAACAAATGAAATCTTTATTCCTGTAGGCGACAGACTGGGCGACCAGATTATTGAAGCCAGCGGCATAAGCAAGCATTTTGATGACCGCATGCTATTTGATAATGTTTCTTTCAATGTACCCCGTGGTGCAATCGTCGGTGTTATTGGTGGTAACGGTGTCGGTAAAACCACGCTATTCAAAATGATCATTGGACAGGAAAAAGTTGATAGTGGTGAACTTAAAGTAGGTGAATCAGTAAAACTATCGTACGTAGATCAGTTACGTGATGACTTGCAAGGCGACAATACAGTTTGGCAGGAAATTTCAGATGGCCTGGATAATATAACTGTCGGCAACTATACAATGCCTTCAAGAAGTTATGTGGGACGATTTAATTTCAAAGGAAGCGGACAGCAGAAGCTTGTTAAAGAATTATCTGGTGGTGAACGTAACAGGCTGCAACTTGCAAAATTATTACGTAAAGGTGGCAACGTATTATTACTGGATGAACCAACAAACGACCTGGATGTAGAAACATTACGCGCACTGGAAGAAGGACTATTAAACTTTCCCGGCTGCGCAATTGTTATTTCACACGATCGCTGGTTTCTGGATCGCATTGCAACACATATGCTTGCGTTCGAAGACGAAGGCAATGTGCATTGGTTTGAAGGTAATTTCTCCGAATACGAAGAAGACAGAAAAAAGAGACTGGGGGAAGAAGCCAGCCAACCCAAACGTGTGCGTTATAAAAAACTGGATGCCTGATTCTGTACATTAAAAAAGGCTGTCACTGATAAAACAGTAACAGCCTTTATGTACTTTAATAAACTTAAATCTGAATTTACAAATTAGACTTGGCTTTGTCCATCATTGCATCTTGTGAACTACCTGTCATGTCACCTTTCTGCTCCTTGGCATTTTCCATGACGTCTTCAGCTTTTTTCACCACCGCCTCTTTTACATCTTCAGCTTTATCCATGACTGTGTCTTTCGCGTCGCCAGCTTTTTCCATCGTCGCATCCTTCGCATCTGATGCCATATCTTTCGCTTTATCCATTGCATCACCAGTTGCATCTTTGGCGTCATGGGCCATATCACCAGCCTCGTCCATTGCATCACCAGCCGCATCTTTCGCGTCATGAGCCATATCACCAGCTTTGTCCATCGCAGATGATGCTTTATCCATCATTGCATCGCCCTGTTCCGGTGCCATGTGATTCATATAGTAGTATGCCGCTCCTGCGATTATGATAATTGCAATTATAATTTTTGACATTTAAAACCCCTCTCGTATATTTTTTTGAGTGTATATAGCGGTAGTGCTATTTAAATTATTGTTATTCAAACGTTTTTTACTTCTCCGGTATGCATTTTAATCCTTTGCACCAAAGGATAGCAATTTGTTTTATCGGTAAGCCGTTCTATGGCGCTATAAATTCACTCAATTTGGGCAACTGAAATGGAAGGTCGCGTGATTGTATATTTGTAGCCTGCCTCGAATTCACGGCTGAATTTGATTCTTTCACCGGTAGACCAAATGACTGCAAGCTTGTTGACTGTCGTTTCATCACCTAAGCCAAAATGAACATAGGGTGCATCAAAAGACAGGAATCCACCACCTGCCTTAACCTCTCTTATCTGTTTTATTTCCCTGCCAGCAGACCTTGTTGAAATCAGTACTTTGCAGCCAATACAGTTTGTATTTCCAATTTCATCTTTAATCTCAATAATAATTGAGTGTTTACCTTTCTGGTTATTCTTAAATACCTTTAAACCGCCGTGAGTTGTGTTTCCAATAATATCCAGATCTCCATCATTATCGATGTCGATGTAAGTAAACGCCGAACTGTGATCAAAATCATCCAGGCCATACGACACATGTTTTAATGAAAAATTCTCACCATTATTATTGTGAAAAAACATGTTCGGTGAATGTGTTGTCGGCCCTACAAAGGCGGCATAGACTGATCCATTCACGACATAGATATCTTGCCAGCCATCGTTATCCAGATCTGCAAATTTACCCGCCCAACTCCAGGCACCATATTGAACATTTTTATGTTCGGAAATATCTGAAAAACCCTGCTGACCCTTGTTTTCAAGAAGAATATTAGTAACGGGTATCTGTTTAATAAAATCTTTTGTATTTAGCGCAACACGCTCCGGATAATCTTCAATGGCATTACACAGTGTTTTATAGGTTGTGTAATGTTCAGGGACTTTGCTGCAAGACTCTCTATCAAATTTCATTTGATGAACACGTTTAGTCACAAGGCAGTCACGCACTGTCTCATTTCCATACGACTCCCTCATTTCCTCACATTCCATGAAATTTTTTACGAGATTAATTTTACTCAACATCCATATCTTTAAGCACTCTTTTTGCTCTTCAGGCGTTGGCCTGTTCAGGCAAAACTGGGAGTCTTTGTACTTGGCAGCGGCACGTTCCTGTTTTGGCGTTTCAGTCCAGGATCCACCTGTCATATAAATATCGAGTGCAAGGTCATTGTTATAATCTGCTGTATCGATACTCATATTCAGCTGAGGCGAGCCAGGAATAACGCCCTGATGACTCGACAGTTGCCCAAACTTTTCACCTTTAAGGTTCATATAAAATCGGTCTGGCACCTCAAAGTCATTACCAACAATTAAATCCATATAGCCGTCCTGATTGAAATCACTCAATAGTGATGACAATGTATTGCCTTCAACCTCTCGCGGCATAACTTGCAATGGGAAATCGCTGAATTCAAGATTCTTGTTCAACAACATCTGATTTCGTGCCTTGACGCCCGGATTTGCTGTGATTTCGCCACCATTCCAGTTACCGTTAAAGATATCCAGCCAGCCATCGTTATTCACATCTGCCATGGACACCGACATGGTCAGCAGTGCATCTCCGTTTTCAATGGTACGCACAGGATTTTTCTGATGAATACTCGCCAGCGGATTGAGGACAATATAATTCTTTTTGCCAAAAGTAGTGATGTAGAAATCAAGCCAGTTATCGCGATTAAGATCAGCCATTGCGACAAAGATTGTTTCTGTGTCCACCAGCTCCGGAATATCCAGTTGTACTTTTTTAAATCGCTCGCCATTAATGTTTTGAAAAAGATCAACACCACCCGATCTTGCAACCATTAAGTCTGTCCAGCCATCGTTATTAAAATCGCCCGACGCCAGACCGCGTCCGAGAAAAAATGGTTCAATAAAATTGGTTTCATCGATTTTGTTATATGAATCGATACCCAGGTCAACCGCATTAAATTTGGAGAATGGTAATACGCCTTCTGTTTTAGGAGTTTCAAATGCTGTACGAGTAATGACAAAATTCTTTTTGCTATAGAATTCCTCACTTTCCTGCTGTCTTGTTTCCTCCAGACCATGTAATGCAAATTTAGTAATGTGTCTGTTTTCCACATAACCCGAATGTTTTGGCGCAGCACTTAACACTTCATCTGAGTACTGCTTTTCCCATTTTCTTTCTTTATAGTCAGTGAACTCCTGAGCAAAATATCCTGCGGCAACACCAAGAAGAGTAACAATAGCAAACAGCAAGAGCGCCAGTTTAAAACTGAATGTTCTCCAGATTATGAATCCGGAATAAACACTAAATGTACCCAGTGTAAATAAAAGTGTCATGACAACAACCACAGGAACATTGGCCGCAAACAGGGATTGTGCGAGCATGATATCGAACGCAATTGGCATCGGTAAAAATGTCCCAAAAATACCGATGGCAATAACTGCCCAAAGCGAAGGCTGTGTTCCAATCAGCGTATTTGGATCCCAGACATGCGATACAAGCGCACCGAGAAAACCCGCGACAAACATAAGCGGGACTGTGCGTATTACAATGTAGACAAAACTGTCCCAGTAATCTTTGACAATGCCAAGCAATGCAGCCCCCCACGATTCATAGGTGGTCACTGGTACATCAGGTATTGCGCAGGCAAGTGGTTCCTGAACTGGCTCTTTATGTGAAATCAGGGGAACAATAACGAGAATCAGGAAAATCGTAAATGCAAGCTTGATCAGTGCCAGATAAAATGGAAATAAAGTAAACAACATTGTCAGGACAATAATATTCAGTGTAGGCGAGCTGAACATCACTGCTAATGAAGTCTGTATGCTGCGCCCGCCTTCGTACATTGCCTTGGCAATCGGTGCAACACAGTTTACGCAAACACCTAAAGGCGTGCCCGTTGCAAGACCATAGAGACTATTTAAAAAGCGGTTCTGCGAGCGATAACGTGGCAGGTATTTAAATAATGTCATGAATGCCGCCGCAATAAATACGGCAAAGGTCATTCCCTGACGGTTTGTCCAGGCCCAGTTGATAGTGGTATAACCCACCTTCTCGACAAATGTAGCCTTTTCATCAATATGGATAAAAGCCTCATGTGTGAGCGTGTCTTCAAGATGAATAATACCCGTCATGTCAGCCTTGCCCTGCAAGGTCGGGTAGCGAGAAGTTGACCAGAAGCCTATCGCAATCGCGGCAATGAGCACTGAAATTAGAATAACACGACGGTTGCCGAGTATTGACGTTTGGTATGCCATGTTTGTCTTACTAATAAGCTATATTATTGATAGTAACCATTAACTTCTTGCCCCTCAACTTATGACTATAGATCAAATATCGCTAAATGACATATTAAGCAAAGCTAACAGATTGCTGGACCGGCTGGAATCATTACAAGTTCCATCGACCATTTCACCACTGAAGAAAGATTCATTTGCTCTTCGATGGAGTAAAACCGGGGGTGCTATCCCTATCGAATGGAAATGCTCGATCACCATAGATAATCTTCTCCATATAGATCAACAGGCTAAACTGCTTTTCGATAACACTCAACAATTTGTTGAAGGTTTCACTGCCAATAATGCTTTGTTGTGGGGGTCAAGAGGCACAGGGAAATCCTCTCTCATTCAAGCCATACTTTACTGCTTCAGGCAAGAAAATTTATGTGTTATTGAAATCAGTCATAATGACTTTTCTGACTGGGCAGAGATCGTACACTGGATAAACGCCCAGTCTCCACAAAAATTCATACTGTTTTGTGATGATTTATCCTTCAGTGAAGACGATTCAAGCTATAAACAGGTAAAAGCTGCTCTGGATGGTTCTCTCACCAGCCTGCCGGATAATGCCCTGATATACGCCACCTCAAATCGTCGCCATTTACTGCCTGAAAAATTATCAGACAATCTGCACGCACAACACGTTAATGGCGAGATTCATCATGCTGAAGCCATTGAAGAAGCCATTTCCTTGTCTGACAGGTTTGGCTTATGGCTGTCTTTTCATGCGCTGACTCAACAACAGTATTTATCAATTGTTGGACATTGGCTAAAGGAATTCAACATACTGCAAGACGAAAAAGAATATCGCGAACTCGCACTACGCTGGGCTTTATTGCGTGGTTCACGCAGTGGCCGAATTGCCAATCAGTTTGCCCGCGATTACGCAGGCAAATGCTCTATCGCCAATCGGTAGCATCAAAAATGTTTTGCCAGATCCATGCCTTCATAAAGCGAAGCTACCTCATCAGCATAGCCGTTAAACATTAACGTTTTCCGCTTTCGCAATTCACCAATTTTACGTTCACGCGCCTGACTCCAGCGAGGGTGATCCACTTCCGGGTTTACGTTTGAGTAAAAACCATATTCCCTGGCAGAAGCATTATTCCAGCTAGTGGCTGGTTGTGTCTCAGTGAAACGGATTTTAACGATTGATTTAATACTCTTGAAACCATACTTCCAGGGGACGACCAGTCTGAGTGGCGCACCATTCTGGTTAGGTAATTCTTTACCATACAGGCCGACGGCAAGTAGCGTAAGCGGATTCATGGCTTCATCAATGCGTAGCCCTTCCTGGTACGGCCAGTCCAGCACTGCGCGGCGCTGGCCAGGCAGGTTGTCCGGATCAAGTATTGTTGTAAATTCTACGTATTTCGCTTTGCTGGTAGGTTCAAATCGTTTCAGCACAGGGCCAAGCTCTACGCCTAGCCAGGGCACCACCATGGACCACGCTTCAACACAGCGTAAGCGATAAATTCTTTCTTCCAGCTGGTGAGGGGCAACGAACTCTTCCAGGCCCAGCACGCCAGGCTTTTCACATTCCCCTTCTACAGTAATTGCCCAGGGGTCTGTTTTCAGTAAATGGGCATTTAATTTTGGATCGCCCTTGCCGGTGCCAAGCTCATAGAAATTATTATATGAGGTGATTTTAATTTCTTCTGTGAGTTCTTTCGAAAGCGGATTATCAGTGTCTTTTTTATAATCATTAATCGCTACACCCGCCGAACTTAATGCAGGAAGACCAAAACTGAAGGCAGCGGCTGCACCACCGGCCTTTTTGATAAATTCTCGACGTTTTTTATAAATTTCGTAATCGGTAACTTCTGACTCTGGTATATAGGAATTGGTTTTTGTCTTTATTAACATGATGTTTACTTATTTTAGATTTTAGAAGTTGAAATGGAGTTCCGTAGAAATAAAGTCAACATCGTTTTTATCGAATTCAAACCTTTCCCATTCAGCGCTGAAACTTATTTTCTCTGTGACATCAAAATAAGAGCCCACCGAATAAAATACATCAGTACCACTTTTATTTGAGGCTGAATTATCAGTCAGGTTTTGACTGCCAGCTTTCAAGTCCCAGTTATATAAACCACCACGCAGATACAGGCGTTTAGTTTCGTCGATAGCAAAAGTGCTAACACCAGAGAAAAATAATGTTTTGCTTTCCAGTGCGATATCACTCTGGTCTGTTAACCACAGTTCATTACCACTAAAAACATTACCCACACCAAATTCCATCTGGTCTTTATACTCAAATTCAAGCGAGAGCAGATCACTCGCCCTGTAACCACTATAGAATTTAAGACCGGGCTCGGAATAATCGGTGGTAGTGATCGAATAATCTTCCAGGTCATACCAGTTTGTATTCGATATTTTATCCAGCCCCAGATACCACTCTGCCTGTACCGGCATGGTACTGACTGCACCTAGCGCAATAATGATTACAATCCCAGAATATTTATTCATGCTACTTTCCCCACACCTTTGCTAACAAAACGCGTTAACTCACATTAAAGACCCAACTTATGTAATAAATATGACATTCCAGATGATATTAGTTTCACATTATCCCGAGTAATTATACAGGGGGTTAATTTAATGCAACCCTCGCATTACGAAACATTCTCATCCAGGGGCTATCTTCGTCCCATTCATCCGGATGCCAGGAATGCTGAACCACTCGGAATAACCGTTCCGGGTGCGGCATCATGATTGTAAAGCGACCGTCTGTATTGGTTATCGCCGTCATTCCCTGAGGCGATCCATTAGGATTTAATGGATATATTTCAGTCGGTTCCGACGATGAATCCACATAATGCATGACATTTAACTTTGCATTTTTAATAGTGTCGACTGCTTCATTATCAGCAGCGATTTTGCCCTCACCATGCGCTACTGCCACTGGCATCACCGAACCCTGCATTCCTGTGAATAATAATGATGGAGAATCAGTAATTTCTACGTTAACAAGCCGCGCCTCAAACTGTTCTGAAGTATTGCGAATAAATTTTGGCCATAATTCACTACCCGGAATGATCTCAGCAAGATGAGACATCATCTGACAACCATTACATACCCCGAGTGCGAGGACATCGTTTCTATTAAAAAACAGGTTAAATTGTTCTTTTAACTGACTGTTATATAAAATACTACTCGCCCATCCATTGCCGGCACCCAGTACGTCACCGTAAGAAAAGCCTCCGCATGCTGCCAGCGCCTGAAATTCAGACAGGTTCCTTCTTTGTGATAACAGATCTGTCATATGAACATCTACCGCTTCGAAACCGGCGCGGTCAAATGCAGCCGCCATTTCAATCTGCCCATTAACGCCCTGTTCCCGCAGTATGGCAATTTTCGGGCGTATGCCTTTGGCTATTAATGGCGCAGTTATATCTTCGTTAATATCAAACTTTACTGCAGCCTTGAACCCGTGATGATTCGTGTCGGAAATTAACTGGCTCTCTTGTTGGGCACTGTCAGGGTTGTCGCGTAACTTCTGTATCTGCAAGCTGGGCTGACTCCAGATAAGTTCAAGCTCTGCTCTAGATTCATTTAATAACTCTTTATTATTACTGGATATTATTATCTTCTCATCAGTACTGGGCTCACCTAGAACATGGAAACACTCTGTGAGGCCCAATTCTTCTGCCAGCAAAGTCGCTTTTGCCAGATCTTCTGCCTTGATTTGTAAAACTGCACCAAGCTCTTCATTAAAAAGGCTTTCCAACGCATTGTTACCTAATGTATTTATTTGTATTTTCATACCACAGCGTCCGGCAAAAGCCATTTCACACACGGTTGCCAGCAAGCCTCCATCACTGCGATCATGATAAGAAATTACATCTACTTCATCTTTTAACTTATTGATAAATTTGAAGTAGCTAACTAATAAATCCGTCGATTCCAGATCAGGCGTATTGGTGTCATTAATTTTGTAAACCTGGCTTAGGCAAGACCCACCCAGTCTGTTTTTCTTCAGACCCAAATCAATCAGAATTAAGTAACTTGCTCCCAGATCAGTTCGAATTTGTGGCGTCCATGTGTTGCGAATATCCGACACGGGCGCAAAGGCAGATACAATTAATGATACTGGCGAGACCACGTTTTTATTAACGTCAGCATCCTGCCATGTGGTCTGCATAGACAAGGAATCCTTACCCACAGGAATCGCGATATCCAGCGCTCTACAGGCACTTGAAAGCGCATTAACAGTATCATATAACACACTGTCTTCATTAGAATAACTTGCAGCTGCCATCCAGTTTGCCGACAACCGTATATCATGCAGATTCTGGACATCCGCAGCCAGCAAATTGGTGATGGCCTCACCTAGTGACATACGCGCAGAGCGAGGCCCCGAGCTAATCGCAATTGGGCTACGCTCACCCATTGACATAGCTTCACCGGTGTAGCCTTTAAAGCTGCTTGCGGTCACCGCCACATCTGCTACCGGCACTTGCCACGGCCCCACCATCTGATCTCTTGCCACAAGACCCGTAATGGTTCGGTCACCTATCGTGACCAGGAATTTTTTCGAAGCGACTGTCGGGTTTCTGAGAACATATTCGACAGCATGTCTGATCTTGATGTGACTGTAATCTGCCTCAGTCTGCGGATTAACAGCTCTATTCGTATTGCGTTCGACTTTAGGCGGCTTACCCAGAAGCACTTCCATGGGGATATCGATCGGGTTTTGACCAAATTTTGCATCAGTGACAACCAGGTCCTGCTTTTCTGTTGCTTCACCGACAACGGCATACGGGCATCGTTCACGTTCACAGAGTGCTTTAAATGCGTCCAGGCGGCTTTCTTCTATTGCTAAAACGTAGCGTTCCTGTGCTTCATTGCACCAGATTTCCATCGGCGACATACCGGGTTCTGCATTGGGGACTTTACGTAATTCAATGACACCTCCCCGCCCAAAATCATGCAGGATTTCTGGCAACGCGTTTGATAAACCGCCAGCACCTACATCATGGATTGATAAAATGGGATTGTTGTCCTGCAAACTCCAGCAACGGTTAATGACTTCCTGGCAGCGTCGCTCCATTTCCGGGTTTTCGCGCTGCACTGAGGCAAAATCCAGTTGCTCATGACTACTACCGGACGCCATGGAAGATGCCGCACCACCCCCAAGGCCAATGAGCATTGCCGGCCCTCCTAAAACAATGATCGGAGTACCCGCCGGGATATCCTGTTTTTCTACATCAGTGCTGCGAATATTCCCCATGCCACCCGCGATCATGATGGGTTTGTGGTATCCACGCACGACACCTTTGACTTCCTGTTCAAATGTTCGGAAATAGCCCAGCAAATTGGGCCGGCCAAACTCATTATTAAAGGCTGCCGCACCAATCGGGCCTTCAATCATGATGTCCAGCGCGGATACGATTCGGTCCGGCTTGCCGTAATTTCCTTCCCAGGGTTCATGCATGCCAGGAATCTGCAGATTGGAAACAGTAAAACCGCATAAGCCGGCTTTGGGATAACCCCCTCTGCCGGTCGCACCTTCATCTCTGATTTCACCGCCCGACCCTGTGGCAGCGCCCGGGAAAGGTGAAATAGCGGTAGGATGATTGTGCGTCTCTACCTTCATTAAAATATGAATATCTTCTGTCGCGTATGAATACGTTGTATCTTCATTCGCGTAAAAACGCTCACCGGCGTGTCCTGCAATCACCGCCGAGTTGTCTTTATAGGCAGAAAGCACGTTATGCGGAGCATTTGCATGAGTAGTGCGTATCATGCCGAATAGTGTGTCGTCCTGCTGTTCACCGTCTATTGTCCAGCTCGCATTGAATATTTTATGCCGGCAGTGTTCTGAATTGGCCTGAGCAAACATCATCAGCTCAACATCAGAGGGACACCGGTTCAGTGTCGTATAGTTTTCTACCAGATAATCAATTTCATCATCGGAAAGCGCCAGCCCCATCTCGGTGTTGTAAGCGGCAATATCAGTAGCCATTTCTTCAATGGAAACCAGGCGCCTCACAGGTGCAGGCTCTTTGTGCTGAAATAATAAAGATGCTTGGCCCACCTCGGTGAGTACGCTTTGTGTCATGCGGTCATGAAGTAGTCGCAAGACCCGTTTGCGTGTAGCTTCATCAAGTTTCCTCCAGCCAGACAGACTGAATAACACGCCCCGCTCTACTCGACCTGTTTTTCCAAGCCCACTGTGCTCGACAATATCTGTGGCTTTGGAAGACCAGGGAGAAATTGTTCCAATACGGGGACTTACAATAATTTGTTCATCTAATTTATAGTTAGATGACATGGCTTCTTCAACGCTTAATAGCTGGCGCAATGTGCCAATTTGATCAGAAAGCAGGACACCCGAATATTCAGTGAAATAGATCCAGTGAGAATCAATCGATTCAATCCCGGATGCAATTTTTTGTACAGAACCAAGAAGTTGTTTACGTCTAAATGGCGTGGCTGCTGGGCCACCGCGAAGGATCAGCATAATGTCTGAAGCTCGAATAAATAGTTAGAAAATATTCTCAAGAAGGTCGTTATAGTAGCTGAATCTGTGTTGTGAAACACGTGTAAAATATTAATTCTGATGTGACTGGAATGTAACCAGCATGGTCGCCAGCTAACAAGAAAAGCATTGCCATCCGCACATGCATTAACAGGACAAAACCTCTGGCATAAAGAATCTTACATGGTAATAGAATAATGTCGTTACACGAAAACATACTCCCTGTTGATGGAGAAGCTTATTTAGACAACGAATATTTTTCAACGCATCTGGCCGCTGACTACTTCAACAGCCTGAATAATGAAATAAACTGGCAGCACAAAGAGATTCGCCTGTTTGGAAGATTCATTCTTCAGCCACGTCTAATTGCCTGGCATGGAGACCCGAACATCATCCTTAAATACTCCAGCCTTGAGCTAACCACAAAACCCTGGACCAATACGCTAAGAGAAATTAAAATCAATATAGAAGCCAGGCTTGGCTATCATTTCAATGCCGTATTTCTAAATTATTATCGAAATGGCCATGACTATATGGGCTGGCACCGTGACAACGAGAGAGTACACGGCCTGCAACCGCTCATTATCTCTGTCAGCCTGGGGGCCAAACGGGTCTTCAAGTTCCGCCACTACCACAATAAACAGCTCGTTAAAAAATTTGAACTGAATAATGGCAGTTTATTAATTATGAAAGGCGACACCCAAAACAACTGGAGCCATTCACTCCCTAAGGCACTAAAAATTACAGAACCCAGAATTAACCTCACATTTCGCAATATTCTTCTTTAGTAGCAACGCCTTTTGTGCAATATTCACCCGATTTCATGAGATTCTCATATAGATTCAGCAACTTTTAGGCTAGACTGGAGTCTTACAAAGAGTACTGGGGGCGATCCGGCTTTCGACGTGGGTAGCCGATCTCTAGGTGCATGCCGAGGATGTAGTTCACCTCGTTAAATAAAACTGCAAACATATAGTCGCAAACGACGACAACTTTGCTCTAGCTGCTTAAAAACCAGTTTTAGAGTCGTCCGCCCTAGTGAGCTTGCGCGTTAGGAACCGGGCGTCACCTTAGCAAGATCGTGGAGAAGTCTGCCTAAAACGGATCCATTAAACAAAGCTTAGGATCGCAGTTAAACGCCCTGAACGTTGGACCTTAACTGTTAAATTAAAAACGTAACTAAGCATGTAGTACCGAAAGTGAAGAACTTGCGGACGCGGGTTCAATTCCCGCCGCCTCCACCATGCACTATCCATTCCCACTGTTATAAATCAATCACTTACAAGCCTGTCTTCACAATTCAATTGTGGCGTATAGGTGTCGTATGGTCTAAAAGTGTGACAAAAAACGTGACAAATTGGTTAATAAATATACAGGGGTCCATAGGAATTCCAAGGGACCTCGATTTAAACAATCGCCCGACATCTATTGGGCAAGAATAGGAGAAATACCATGAATACATACGAAGTTGAAATGAGTTCTAAGCCAGGAATGTGGGAATTCTACGATGGCACTGTAACTGTTCAAGCGCGTAACGATATTGAAGCAGAACAAATAGCAATTAGAAAATTAGCGACAGGCGCTTTTAAAGATAGAGGATATTGCGCTTGGCGAGTGCATGGCGTCAAGAGAGTTAACTAACCCCATACGCAGAGAGGATTGAGATATGTGGATTAAAAAATTCTTTAGCATGGAATCTGCAACAGGAAAGTTTTGTAGGTTGATGCAGGAAGCAGCACAAGAGCGCCGCCGACAAAGACATATTTGTTATTACGGCAAAGAATCAAAAGCAGGTAGCGTATATAACCACCCCTCACACAGTTAACTATAGGAGTAGATGATGGAAATACAAGCACTACCGCCATATGTTAGCCCTGAACATAAAGAGGTAATTAAAAACGGTGAAATCGCTTTGAAGAATTATGAGGATTTTTTAGCGGGGCAGTTGAGGAAACATTACAATTTGAATAATGAAGGCTGCATAAAGGCATCTGATGAAGATATTTATAATGCTCACCGGGATTTTAAATATGATCCAATTAGAAAGAAGATGATTGATCAAATATCTATCTTAAAACTTATGTATGAGCGGCCTAGACTTCTTGTTAATAACCCCATCGTTTAATGAGGTAGAGATATGAACAAGTTTGAAGATAGTTTGAGAGATGTTATATCAATAGCTATGACAGATGGATTCAGAGACAACATCGATGAAAAGCCTCATATAGACAATTTAAGAGATTTATTGAAAGAGCATATAGAATTGAAACACAAGAAACTAAATGAAAATGAATATTTTGCTTATTACGTTATTACTGAAGATTTTGAGGAGTTTCTAAATGACAAGTGATGAGATAGATGAACAGGCGATTGAGATATTAGAAAGGGAATTTCATTGGCACAGAATGAACGTTCAAACTCACATGATTACATCAGAAGAAATGGATCAAAGAGCTAAACACATCTGGAACCAGCTCAAAGCCTTAGATAAACCAGAAGGGGTTAGTGATGAGTGATATAGATAAGATGAAAGAGTTGTTGTATGAATTTGGTTATGAGAGTTGGAACTGCGGGCTGCAAAAAATTGAATATAATCCTGCCGAGGATATACCTATATTAGCCAAAGAAATAGCCGATCTACAGAATGGGTGGATTAGTGTTGAGTCTGCACCTAAAGATGGGTCAAAATTTATCGGGTTGTATCCGAATAGAAAAGTTTTTACGACTTGGTGGCAAGCTTATAATAATTATACTAAAAATAAAGATGGAGGGCATTCTGTGTCTAGCCATCGTCATGAGTGGACATACGACGAAGGCGATTCAATAGTCCCTTCTAGGAAATTAATTGCATGGCAACCACTACCAGAACCGCCAACTAAACCTCAAACGTCTTGATCGTCTTAATACATACTTTAGGAATACCAAGAACTGGCTCGTATGTGTCTGCTGTGTGATTGAAGTAGAAAGCAAGGTGGATATATTCGTCATCTTCTTTGACGACAAGACCACCATTTAGAATAGGATCAATAGCCATATCGTCATCTGCTTTACGTCGTTTGAACTCAGATGAATCAACCCATTCAATAAATGCTATTTTCATATGATTACTCAAAAAGAACTGAAAGAATTATTACATTACGATCCTGAAACAGGGATTTTTACTTGGAAAGCCACGCTTACAGGTACAGCTAAAAAAGGCGGAATTGCTGGGCACCAACATAAATCAGGGTACATAAAAATAATGATTAGAGGTAAATATTATTACGCTCATAGGCTGGCGTGGTTATATATAAACGCTAAATTTCCAGAGAAATATATTGACCATATCAATCAAACTAAAAATGATAACCGTATCGATAATTTAAGAGAGGCTACAAATTCCCAGAACCAGATGAATATATCTAAGCACCCAAGGAATACGAGCGGAGTTAGAGGCGTTTGTTACAATAAACAGACCGTTCAATGGAAAGTACAAATGAGAGTTAATGGGAAAGATGTATTTTTAGGTTATTACGATTATTTGATCCAAGCAAAAAATGTACGGCTGGAGGCAGAGAAATATTACTTTGGTGAGTTTGCTAACTAATCCATCCATCTGTACGCCCATATTTTTTCTTCAGGAATGGCTTAATGTCCATCTTCTCATATTTGCGGCAAAGGTAATTTAATGACACCGGCATGATGTCATAACTACCATCTTTGACTTCATGTTTATAAACTATCCCTTTCCAATGGTCTTTGTGCTGCGGGCCAATATAATCGTGATCATATAGATAGCAAGCACCTGCAACTAATCCTTGTATTGTTGTGCCGTTAATCAACTCTCTATTGCCGTACATTAAAACCTGTTGATGACCTTGGGTAAAACTAAACCCAATATTTTTCATGCGTGTGGTAATACTCTCTCCACTGTACGCTTTAGAGCTGCCATGAGGATAAAAATAATGACAATAACCGACGCCATCAATATAAACAGGCTTGAGAAAATCGTGAACGTGATCGTACCAATCGTTATATTCGAGGTCTTCAATACCAAAGAGTCCTTCAAACTCCGCGCTATTTTCAATCGCTCGTAATATGCGAGCCTCATGGTTACCCAAAGTAATATGAGTTTCACACCTATTCCAATGCTTATCATTGATAAGTTTTTCGAAAAGGATTTCATTTGCTTTCTTAACACACTCAAAATCCTCCTTGACTCTACGACCCTCAAATGACTTCTTCCCCTTGTTATAAGAAGATAGAGAAGCCATGTCAGCCATATCCCCAATGTTTACAATCACATCAGGCTTTTTCTCTAGTATGTAAGAGCCAATCCAGCGAAGATGATCGTTGGCTGTATTGGGTGTAATTTGCAAATCCGGGATTAGTAAATGTTCCCTAGTTGCTTTCATATCTACGTCCTGTAAAGTTTATAGGGCGTTATGGAGTTACCGCACGTTGTCAAAAAACTTCAGCTCTAAGGCGTCTTTATCTTCTGATACGTTTTCATAATGTTTATTTTGGAAATGGTTGACTTGAGATTGTATTGCATCAATCTGCTTTTGCTCATACTTTGCTATTAAGTCTTGACGGTCTTTTAGCCAGGCAACATTTCTGTCTATCTTTCCGTCAAGTGAGTTAGATAAGAGCGTTGCATAGAAGGCAACCGCAGCACCGGACATGGCTAGAGCTGGCAATAATGCACTCCAGTTAGTCTTGTTTACATCGCTTAATCGTGAGCTGACAATGCGCATAAACTCACGCAGATCACCGCTTAATGTTTCTACGTTAGATGTAAGACTGTCTAAATGCGCCTCGATCCCTGATACTTTTCTATCAGTTGTTTTTAGCTCATCGGCAAGCGATGAATACTTGTTGTCAACGTCCATATTATTGTTCTAGTTCTAATGTTTTAATCGTGACTTTACGAGCGTTGTATTTGCGAATATCCGTAACAACGTTCTCGATAATCGGCCAACTTGTTTTGATATGATGGATGTCTGTAGTAAAGGCATCACAGTTACGTGTTGCCATGACGCCATCACGACATGCTTTCAATAACTCTGAATGAGTTTTATTAACATGCCCTACTACATCACATGCCAGCAGCGGCGCCGAGAGCAGCGCCGATAGACCAGTAAGCCATATCACGAATGCTACCTTCACCATCTGGTTTCCCCTCATGTTGTTTTAATTCCCGAACATAAGCCGCACCCACCACAACAGGGATAGCAAACGGGCCAATAAACATACTTAAACCATAGGAAGCGGCAAACCCAATACCTGCATGGGCTGCCTGATCGATAGCTTCATTAGCGTGAACAGGATTTAAAAGTAAGACTAAAATTAAGAGACTTCTTGCCATCGGTTTATCACTCTCATACGATATTCGTTAATACTGGCAGCGACTTCAGCGGGGCTGGGTTCACGAACAACATTGCCGTCTTCATCCCGATACTGAGAAAGTACTTGTTTGATTTCTTCTTCGGACAAACCCCATTTATTAACAATGTTGAGTCCCGCTGCAATCAGCGTTAACCCTTTTGCAACATCGTCGCCATATTCGTTAACCAAACCGGCTACGGTTAATACGCTTGATAAGCTCATTATTTAAACTCCTGTCGATATTTAGAAGGCAACGCTTCAACAATGGCGATAAAAATCCCCTGTGCTAATTCAACCTTGTTATAGCCTTGCTGTAAGGCATCGCCGATTTCACCACCAATCACATTACATCGAGTGGTATCCTGAACATCGGGGTTAGAACAACGGTCTTCCTGTTCCTGTTTTAGCTCGTAGTATTTCGCGTAACCCTGATTAGAGGCTTCCAGTAGATCGAATCCTTCCAACACCTTTAAATGCAGGTCTTGTGCTCTGCCTTCAGTAATCACGCCTTGGTTCATAAGATCAAACACAATTGAATCCGCTAAATCCAACTTAGCTGCTGAGACAATTAACGCCTCACCAACATTCTCAGGTTTTGTAGCGCATCCGGTGACTGCAAAGGCAATCGCCAGGAATAAAAACCCTAACTGCTTCTTAATGCTTAACTGCTTAATCATTTACTTTTCTCCAATGTTTCAATAAGTATTCGCTTATCTGTATCCGGTAACTTGCTTGTATCGATTTTGATAATATTAGGGTTGCCGAATGTTAGTTTTGCACTGGCAGATAACCGGCCATAAAACGCTATAACCAATCCACCTATCTGCATTAAAATAGTAAGAAAAATATCCAGATCAGTTTCAGTAACAGCGATATCGCCATTAGCGAATGCAGCACCTAATGCACTGATTAGAATTCCCCAAATACCTTTGCTTTGTAAAAAGTTCTTAGTGTCCATTTCTATCTCCTGTCCTCGTATGCTCGTCTTAACCAGCCTTTCTCAAACTTCTGGTTTTCTTTTCTTGCGTAAATAAATAACCGATACAATCCCGCTGCTTCACTTTTCATCGCAGATATCAGTTGTTTGGAATTACAGCTATTGGCTGCCATGATGGTGTGAGGGCCGATTAATCCGTCATCTTTTGTATACTGACCACAGGCACGACACGCTCTCTGTAGTAACTTGTGGCCGTTCTTAGCGCCCATGTTGATTGAGTGGTCAAATGTCTTAATTGCTACTTCCTCACACTGCAATCGGTCGTAGTTGTACGCCATCCACCAATCTCTTAAATAAATGGCTTTTGCGTCTTCTAGTGTTATCGAGGCGATGTCTAAGTGAGGATAAGTCCGTTTACTAATACCAAACTTAGTCTCTCCCCCTAAATCGGAAGAATCGTTTACGTAGCCGCCCTCTAGCCCAATGATTTTTTCGAAGGCTTTTTCAAACGTGCTCATTAGTATTTAATGATCCTGTATGTGCCCATATTGACTGAGCGGGTTTCATTACCACCGGTCGAGCCTACAGAAGCTGCTCCTATAGGAATGGTAGTACCACCAGATGCGCTAACTACTCCAGAGGTGCTGCCAACAACTCCTGAATGTGTGTGCGCTTGAAGTTCGTCTTCCTGTCTTGTACCCGCGTTATCACCACTCGTGCCATCACCGCGATCTGCACGACTTGATGCATCTGGGTCTAAATATTGAGTGATTGTGTGTGTGCCTGAACCTGCGCCAGTAATATTGATTTGCGTTCCAGCTAACGCATTTGCGTAAGATGTCGCTAACTGAATTTCATCTGCATCAACATAAATTGTGTAATAAGTAGTACTTGCAGAAAGTCCTGTTGGGAGCGTTGTGGTTGAACTAACCCTGACAGGAATACCATTACGATAATATCTGTGATTAGAAGCTGTCGTTAGTTCGTCTGTTCCAGCATCAGCAGTAAATTCAAGATCAGGGATGTCCACAGTGTAACGAGAAAACATGCCACGCCAATCAGGGAGATTAAATGTTGTTGATCCGTCGCCGTCACCATATTCCGAGCCAATTAGGGAAAACAATGTCGCGTATGTAGTTCTTGATACTAGCTGACCATTACACAGAAGAAATCCTGATGGTTCAGTTGAACTAGGGTAGTCAAACATCGCACCCGCAGGAATAATGCCTGTTACGGCCCCAGTAAAAGTTTTATCGCCAGTAATCGTTTGCGCGGAAGATAAATCAACCCCACCATCTTTTAATGAAATATAATTCCCCGACGCGGAAACAATAAATTCCAAAGCACCTTTTACCGGAATAGATACAGACCCGTTAGTTGTCCCATCTAACGCATCACCAGAATTTGCCAGATCAACAGTAATTGCAGACGAATGAGAGTTGTATACATATACCCTGTAACCAGTTGACACAGAGGCGACAGAGATTAGAGATATCGTTACACCAGCCGTTACATTGAGTACTTTGTTATAATCACCGGCAACTGTGGTGTAATTGGTTGACTTTGCATCTGGCCCCTGATTAAAATGACTAGTAAGAGCGGTTTGCAGGGAGTCGACCTGATCTGCAATAGGGTCAGATAGTTTTGTTTTATGCTTAGACCAGTTAACCTGGTTAGACGCAGCTACCGTTCCATCGTCAGCCGGAGGGCTGGCATTGTAACCTGATCTTGATACTGTGCTGAATTTAGTGCCCATTAACTATCCTTGTTTATGAGAAATCTATTAATACTTGTTTTGTTCGTATATGGATGCGCCACCCCATACTCAGATAAAGGGTTGATGGGTGGTTATGATGATTTGCAACTAGCGGAAAATGTTTTTCAGATACGATTTAAAGGCAACGCATATACCAGTAAAGAAAAAGCTGCTGACTACACGCTATTAAGAAGCGCGGAATTAGCTAAAGAAAACGGGTTTGGTTACTTTATAATTACCGAGAGAGACTCTTGGAATAAGATTTACAAACATCAGGAACCAGACAAATCAGAAACATCAGGCTCCGTACGTGTTATGAACAAAAATTCAGCAACGTATAAAGAAACTACAGTTACCGAAAGAGGTAGCTCTCTTACGTTCCTCAAGCCAAGAACAGAAAATACAATTGTCTGCTTTAAAGAAAGACCTGATTCATTAGGGTCGTTTTATGATGTAAACTTTATTATCCCGCAACTAAAATCAAAGTACGGGATCACTTCTCAAGAGTAAACTCTTGAATAATATCGCCTGCAATAGGGAAGTTTTCTAACAGCTTAAATTCAAAATCCTCATCGCTTGCTAATGCGTCAATATCTGTTCCCGCTTTATCTAACAATTGAAGTCCAATAGCAAATGGAGTACCAATCTCACTGCCAGCTATTTTAGCGGTAGCCTTCCCTATCTTTCCTCGTTTTAAATCAGGCTTTGCTCTGTCGATATTAAACTTAGATAAACCGTAAGCACGAAGCAGGTTTGCGTAAGCTGAATCCGACATCTCCCACTCACGGCCCAACATGAAGTCTTTAATAACATCAGTTCCCATGTTTGCTGCCATAAATAAAGCGGTGTACTCCATAATGCGAGACATGCCACGAACGATCTGTTTCTTATTGCCAGTCGCAATACCGTCCGAGATATCCCTTAACGCTGTTCTTCTGATTAAGTCCACCTGTTTAATAGTGAACGATTTCAGCATGTAGAGAATTCTACCGTTAGGAATCTGTATATATTTTAGCGGCATTTCTGCAAGTGAGATAGGCTGCGTATCTGATAGCCTGTTAAACAGGAATAACGCCATATTCTCGCTAGGATTATTATTAGCAATATCGCCAATAAGATCGTCTATCTCTGAACCAAACTCCGCCGCGTAGGTATTCCTGAATCGCTTTACCTTGCCCGGATCAAGCTTGCCGTTTGTTAATAGTGATTTCTGGGCTTTGATCCTGGATGCGTTGATTGATGTGGTCTTACCAAACTGGTCTACCATGTTAAAACCTGACCATCTAAACATTGTGTCCAGAAATTTAGCTGTCTTTGCGGCATCCTCTATTTCAGCAGATATCCTCACTACGCCAATATCTTTAGCAGTTAGTGGTACTTTTCTTCTAAGCGTTTGCCCTACTGACTTGGTAGTATTGTAAACACCATTGTAATAAGCAGATAACGCAAGATCACCAAACTGAGTAACAGCAGAACGGATTTTAGCAATTGTTGCTGCGTAGAAGATATTCTTTGCGTTCTGAAGTATTTGAGATGACGGTGCTTTAGAATCTACTGTTCTTGCCTGTACATAAGCCTGTATTTCCTTGAAGTCATCCGCATTGATCTTACCTTCGTCCTGTAGCTGTTTGACAAGTTTACCAATGGAGTTATTCTCACCCAGATTTTTGCCAAAGAACTTTTGTGTCTCAATGTTTTCAACGGCTGACTGAATGTAACCCTCTAACGATCCTCTGAAACCAGCGTAGAACTTCTTATTCTCAGGGGTCACTTCTTCAACACGACGTTCTTTAAACTGGCCCATCTTGTTTGAGGTTTGACGGCCCGCCAGCACAGAGTTAATTACTTCGTACTCTTCCTGAGGGGTTAGTTTCCTGCCCTCTTTTGCTTCGACTTTCTGAATGGCTTTAACTAAATTGATATCGCCCTCAACACCAAATGATCTCTTTAATCCTTCGAGGTCTTTTACCCGTCTTGGCCAGAAGTTTTCCAATCGGTTGAATTCAATGCCTGCTGACTCTGCTTCACCTGCCAGTTCTTCCAATAAATTGATCGCTTCGTCAAACCCATTGATTAGGTTATGAGCGTGTTTCTTTTGATCTGACTTGGATAAGCGTTCTGCATTCCGTTGTAGTAAGTCCCTTGCTTCATCAAACTTTCCGTTAGAAACGAGCAAGTCAAGCTCATCTTGTGCTGCTTTAGGAATAGCTCTTGTTGCCCGAACAAATGGATCAATTCTTTTTAAATGATTCGCTGTTCTGACAGAAATGGAACCTTCAAAGTTACGTGCTAATCCCTGTAATCTTGGGTCTATATTCTCTAATACTGTAGAGATAGGGGAAAGCAGTTCGCTTGCGCCCTTCGTAAAACTGTTGAAGTGTGTTCGCTTTCTACCTTCTGGTACTTTAGAAATATCCCGGCTAGGAATGTTGTCGTCCAGATCAACATCAACTTTGTTTTTGATTTCTGTTTTTGTCTCACCTCTTGGCTTGGAATCTATCAGCGGGTCTTCAAGAGTGGGAATAATATCTTCGACTTCATCCAGCGCATCTGTAGGTGACTTGCCTTCTTTGATTACCTTGTCTGCAATTTCTTTTTGGACAACTTCAGCCGTTTTCCCTGAGTTTTTAACGGCACGGCCAACCACTTCACGGGTAGGTTTACCAAGTAAAAATAATGGGCCTAAAGCAAAACCAGCAGCACCCCCTACTCCCGCAGCAAGCGTGATACGTCCAGCATCCTTTACTTCGTTAAACCTGTTTAGCTGCTCACGTGTTTCAATCCCCGCCTCAATCATCGCCGCTGTCACACCGGAGCCTGTCATACCAGCAAGGGTTTTGGTAACCGGTCCTGCGCTCTTTGAGATAGCAGCAACCGCCCTTACACCAGAAATAAACCCACCCGGCGTTGCAAGCAACTCAGGGTTTTTTGTCATTTCATTTAAGATGGCAGCAGTAGACGCGCCGGGATTATTTGCAATTGAGTTGTAGACTTCTTTGGCAAGTTTCTTACCAGCCTCAAAATTTATCTCTTGACCTAACTCGGAATCAAGCTCGATCCCGATTTCCTCTCTCAGTCCTTTATTGAGATTGGATAACTGTTCTTCTGACATGCCTTCCTGCAATCCCTTTTGAAGGTATGTCTTGGATATTGCTTCAGCACGTTTCTTTGCATAAGGGTTTGCGTCTTTAGTGAATAAAGACATCATGCCAGAATACGTTCTTAATAGATTGAGCGGATTAACAGTCGCGGCAATATTGTCTAGCGGATCATCAGAAAATACATTCTGGGAAGTACCAGACACGAAAGACTCAGTAGGGTCTTTTATTGCTTCGTTAAACTGGTCAATGAACCCGGGCCTCTTTAATTGATTAGCCGCTTCTATAGGATCATCTGTAGGAGATAGATTTGTGATATTCCCACTACCACCCTCAACAAAAGATTTAATAGTATCTCGTCTTTTATCTAGTGGATTAGTGCTTGCCCCAGAATTCAGCTCTGCTAGTTCTTCGCTGGTAAATGGGCTTGAGTTAGCATTTAGCTCTTCTGTTTCCTCTTGAGAAAAAGCAAAAGAATCTGCTATAGCCGCCCCAGAATTCAGCTCTGCTAGTTCTTCTTCAGTAAAGTCGGCCATTTACTGAACCGGCGCCCATTGATTATTACCTAAATACCTAGCCTGCTTGCCTGAAGATAAAACCCTAATTTCCCCGACAACAGGAGGGCGCATCTTGCCAATAATCTTGGCAGCTTCTTGAGGGTCGAACGATGTTTTTTCATCAAATGGTACAAAGTTGTCTGCACCTGTTGTTATAACTGCTCCCTTAAGCGCTGTTGATGCCCTAAGTAAAGCCTCATTAGATGACAATCCAGGAGTCGCCTTTTGGATAATTCTTGATAACTCTGAAGTTGCTTGAGCGAAACCCCTTTTATCCGTATCTTTAGATATTTTCTTGTAATCAACATCGGACGACAAGAATGTTTCAGCATTCTTTACGTCATTAGCTGAAACTTTAGCTGGCACTCTTGAATTAAGCGCAGCTGTCTCTGCATTTTTGGCTGCTGTCTGTGCATTAAGGATATCAACTTCATTTAATCTTTGCTCAGTCAGCTCTAGCTGTTTTGATGAGTTATCAACACGACGTTGTTCTGTATTAGCTTTCTGCTGTTCGATATCAGATAACGAGATGTTATTTAGTATTGCCGCATTCTCAGCGCCATACTTAGCCCCAAATTCCTGTATGATCTTTTGTCGTCTAGGATCGTTATCAGGCATGTCCTTTAAGGCGTCGGATATCACATCAAATGCTCTTTCCTGTTCCTCATCCTGAAGCTTCAAACTACGCTTTAATTCAGCCTGTCGCTCACGATATTCTCGATCAGCGTCAGACTGTTCTTTTTGGAAATCGCGATTCTTTTCGTTTTCATTACGTCTGAATTCACGGTCTTCTTCTTTCTCGCGATTACGTCTTTCTTCTTCGCGAGATTCAGCCTCACGACTTCGAATGCTGTTAGCAATATCTCCTGACTCATCAAATCCAGCTAACGTTGCAGCAATCAGTCTTTGCCCAAGGCCTCTTTGAGAAACCGGCTTTTTGGTATCTTCAAGAAAGCGGTCTAACGCGCCCTGTGCGGCTCCGTTTATTCCTGTTATTTTTGGTCCTATTGGCATAATTATAATCCGAAAAATGCGCCACCAATCTTAATGGCGGTGTCGATTGGATCGCGTCCTTCACCATCAGGATCAAGTCCTGCAATCGGTGAAAGCCCTAACAATGAGAGTTCTTCGTTAAGTCGCTGTTGTCCGATCAGGTTTAAAAACTCTAATACCTGTTGCTCCTGATTTGCCGTTGACTGTTGCTGTCTTAACCCTTCAGCATCAGCACCCAGAATTGAGTTCAGGATATTAGCCTCTAAACCTAGTGACTCTCTATCCAGTAAAGCACGTTGATCAGATAAGTCTCTCTCACCCAAACGTCGTTGCTCGCCCAATGCGCTGGCCGCCAATGAAGAGCCGTTTAAACCTCTACGTGCAAAGCCTCTTTCTGTGCTTGCTAAAGACTGTTCGAGATTATCTCTGAACGGTCTTAATGCGGCGTCAGTAACATTACCAACACGCGGTAACAAGTTTCTAAAATCTGAGACTACTTGTGAGGCTTGACCGGAGGGGCGAATACCCTGAATACGGCTTAACAACCCACGTACACCTGCTAATCCTTCGTCCTGAATCCCGCGAATAGAAGGATCAATTTGTGTGGTAAAATCGTTCGACCCCTCTCTAACTGCAAAGCTCTTTTGAACGCCGTTACGCTTTACAAAAAAGTCTTCAGTCGGTTTTGCTTTGCTTCCGAATAGTGGCATTGAAGGCCTCCTTGCCTCTTACCTGATATAAGTACAAATCCCCATCTTTTGAACCACCTCTTACATTTCCTAAAGGGTGGTTATATGGGAACAGCACTCCGTAAGTTGTTACTCGATTAAAGAATGGAACATCCTGTTCCAGCACTCTTAGCTCTACACATCCGACATTGGCGTTCTTCATCATTCGAAAATAATTAACTGCCATACGAAGCTTGTTCTGTTTGGTTGCCCAAGGAAAATATTCAAAGTAAGGCTGGATATTCCACCCGTCTGACTTCTCTGTAATTAACCCAATCGGGGCTTTATCACCGCTATTGATTTTATTCTTGTCTTCAACGATCAATATTCTTGTGCAGTGGTTATAAAGGTCATCAACTTCTAGGTAAAATTGTTCTTTCTCGATGCCTTCTGGAAGATCGAAGGAGCCTCTTAGATAAGCTGCCCATAAAATCTTGTAGTCTTTTTGATCTTGATCTAAAGGATTTAGCTCTCTTATATAAGGCTTCCCTTTTAAATCGATGCGTTTTCTTTTTACGAGCGATAATTCTTTCTCATTCTTCAATGTTAACGCTGTCAATTAAAAACTCCTTTTCAGTATCTAGGGAAAGTTCCAGAAACGCAGAACTTCCAAGTCCACCAGGCGAAAACCCCTGTGATTGTTGAGCAGCACCCAGCAAAGTAGTTGTGCCGTAATAAACAGCGCCACCATAATAATAAGCCCCACCATAAACAGTCGGGGATTGATCTTGTTGCTTTAGCTTGATAGTTGATGTGGTTGAATAAAGCTCATCAGAGAAATCAAGTGCCAACGTTAGATCAACTTCACTCCTTCGTCTGTACTTAACTCTACCTTCTACGCTTTTACCTCTAATCTGTATGAGGGGTAATTTGCGGCGAATCTCAATCACACCCGATCCACCGTCACCCTCACCAGTTCCATCCATTTTGAATATATTCCCATCTGTATCACCCCAATACACAGAATATTCTGTCCCGTTGGGAGAGCGCATATAAGCCACAGACGTGGCATTAAATTGTGAGTCATGCGTTGTTGTAAATGGAACCCAAGGGCTTAACTCAGTACCGATGAGATGTTTGTATAATGCCAGACATTTGTTCGTTCCAAACATATAGACTTTCTGTCTGGACTCGTCATATACCATTTTTGTATTACCAATGGTTGCAATGGTTTCAGGTATCTTTATTGATAAGTCATTAGCCTGTACGTCACCGGATGTGTCAACCGCCCTGAGTGATTCTATTGCACCTTTGCGCTGCCATATCCAGTCATTACCAATATTAACAAACGCCTGTTCGCCAATCGCGTTAGACTTGGCATATAGTGGGACGATATTGTAATTGGTTGTGTCTGTTCCAGTGATTTCGTAAATACGCCCGTTCACTGTTGAAACAATTAGCTTCTCGTTAAACACATCAAACCCATTAATTTCTTTCAGGTCTGGTGTTGTTAAAAAGAAGGCAACATTTGCCGTGCTGGGAGAAGATGTTGAGTCTTGCCCCTTCCCTCGTGTTGAAGGATCAATGGTTCTTGGGTCTTCAAATGCAGACGCCACAATGACATGCGGCAGGTCTACCGAATTATCATTGACATTTGCATACCACATGCGGTTGTTAAATGCTTTGGCATATTTCGCTTTGGTGTTCGTACCACCTGATGAAATCATATTGCCAAAGGTAGTACCATCCCATCGCTTAATTACATTGACTTTATTCAGATCAGTAATCGCAATAGTTTGATCTAACTGCCACGCTTCTGAAATAAAATTACCACCTGTGGTTACTGTTGATACCGCAGTCCCTAACGAACTGGTTCCATCCCATTCATAGACTTGCGTGTCGGCAATAACAACAGTAGATGAAGTATCAGATCGATCAATCAATTGGCAAATACCATTAATCTCTCGTGCTGATCCTTCAGTAACCTTGAGGTCGAAAGCCATCCTTGGCCGGAACTGCGAGTTCCCAACCTCTAATTCAAAATTTCTACCGGATATACATTCTCCAGTTGAAATGAATTCATCATTTAATTCGTTAACCCCACCAGGGAAGACAAACTCAGGCATACTTTCTACCGTATCGGTTGCTCGCTTGCGTCGGTCTGATTAAATGTAATAATGCTGCCTTGGAAGAAGACCAGACGGGGTTGTCTTCCATGCGCTGTATTTGTATTTTTTCAGCAAGTACCTTCCACCGCTCTGATGCCATTGCAACAAATACCTCATCCTGCTCTGATGTTTGGAATGGAAGCTCGTCTGTCTCTGATGTCGGCATTGTCTGTGCCTCATAATCAAACGAATAGGTTAAGACAGTCGAAGGCACTGGGTATAAACCTATCTGCCTTGGCTCGTTACTGTTTTCTTCTTCATACCACCACTCGGGGCGGCCTGTTTGTGTATCCCACGTTGTATAATTCTGTCTTAAACTGTCGTAACCGCCTTTATATTCGTACAAATAATCGTTATTCGTATCACTTGGACGTAAAAAAGGATGCTTACCGTAAAATCGAGAGAAGTTTGTAGGTAAATCGTAAGTTCTGGTATCAATAACGGTAGTAATTGACCCATTCTTCTTCACTTCTGAAGGAATGGTTCTGTCCGATACAAGGTCGATAACCTCTAACTTAATCGCACGTACTGCATGATTGCGTGTTGTTACGTGCTGAGTGCCTGTAAATGACATTAAGTCATCATCATCACTAGAGATGACGTTATTATCTCTCAGTACTCGATTGACAGCGGCTAGGAAATTCATGCTTTCTTCTTGGCTACCTTTTTAGTCGGGGCTACCTTTTCAGGAGGCTTAACTTCGGTCGGAACACTCTTTGACACAATGCCCAATGAGGATAATCTTGATGCAATCACATCAATGACATAATCGGGAGAATGTTGCGAAGGGGGAATTGAACCACTGGCATTCTTGACCATGAGTACCTTTTCTGATTCGCCATTAAAACTGACTTGAACTTTTATTACTGCGTCCATCTTTTCTCCATAAAAAAAGGGAGCCATAGAGACTCCCTTCAATAAGGTTAATAACTTATCATTGTATGGTGTTAAATTCTGTTGCCAGAGTTCTAACACGAACTAGCCAGTTATCATTGAGGATTGCACCTGCAAACCATGCCTTCCAACCCACTGAAGCAACTTCGTTCAATGGATCGCCAGCACCGGCAGAGCCTAACTCTTTAACAATGATATCGACAGCAGGAATGTTGTCGCCAGTTCGGTAAACATCTTTAATGTGTTGCTCACCTAAACCAACAGAACCAATCGCTTCCATACCTAAGATATATGAATCGTACACATCGTTCTGAGTGTCGCCTGTTCCTCGGAAACCTGATGCTGAAGATGTACCTGCGTCTTCAGTAATCAAAGCGTCTTCAGAAGTCTTCAACCAACGAACATTATCGATGTAACCGATTTCACCAGGCATAATTTCCATATGACCAGCGTAACGCTCAACTTGAACGAAACCAGTTAGATTCTCAATGTCGCGAGCAACATCAGAATGACAAATACCCATGTAAGCAGCATCGATTGGAGTTGAGTTCTCAATCGTTCCGCCTTTACCTAGGCCCATGAAGTGCATTGCATCTTGACGATCCAGGAAGCTTACTGCTTCTCTTATATCGTTTAATGCCATTGCAGTGACAACGGTTGCTTCTGTAGTTGCAGAACCAGCATGAAGGATGTTGGCTGCACCGTCATAAACGCCTTCCATAATGGCATTTAATGAACGGCCTGCGTTCTCACCCATTTTCATTGCATAACGAGCAGACGTTGAATTAACAGACATCAATTCAAGATCGTCTTCAAGGTAAAGTACGTTTCCATACTTTGCCATGTCAGCAGTGATTGGGGTGATGGTTGGTGTAATACCATTACGAGTCGGAAAATCAAATGTATCCGACAAAGTTAATGGTGAGGTTGCTTTTGCAAAGTTCTCGATTCTCTCCCAACGGACAGTACGAGTACCTTGGTTTAATTGCAGAGAATTCTGCATTGTTGGCGCAAATAGCGGCGCTAACCTTTTAGCCGATTTTAATAATGTCTTGATAAGAGCATTGTTTACCGAAGGAAAGCTGACCGAGCCATCGCCACGTTGGACTAATCCAGTAGCCATAATTCAAACTCCTTTTGAATTGGGCATCCTTTTGTGTGAGGTCTACCCTTGTAAGATTTTCCCTATCGCCTTATTAAAGTCGTCGTCACTTAAATTCATAAGTTCCTTCTCTTGTTCTTTATAAGGGTTGGGTGCTTCGCCTCCACCACTTGTTGAACGTATATTTGCGTCGAGTAGTGCGGACTGTGTTTCTGCGAGATTCGGATCGATGACTCGACCAAACTCCTTTGCGGTTTCCTTGGCAACTAAATCCAATGCTTTCTCTAGTGCTTGAGGGTTGCTGTTACGTGCGTCGTAAATCTTTCTAAAAGAAGGATCGTTGTCGTACTTTTCCTGAAGCATAAATTTGCATTGGCTTTCACTCTTAACACCGGACAGCTCGCTAATTTTAGAGACTGCCGAGTTGATTTCTTTATTCACTCTTTCTGTTTCAAAATGGTTGATGATCTGATCCATTTTGCTGAATTTTTCCGCTATTCCAGAAACATCAAATTTTGGCTGTTGCTTAACTGGTTCTGGGGTAGCTTCCGTATGGACTTCTTGTGTCTCCACATTGGGTTCCGACAAAATCTGATCCATTGTTATTTCTTCTGATACTTCCTGATTTTCTTGAGCGTCGCTCATAAGTTCTCCTTCATTCCTAGTTTCTTTAAACACAATAAGTAACCATCAATCATTGCTGACCGATGCTTCATATCTTCTATATTGCCTTTTTGCGTATCCCAATGAAGATGGGACGGGGTTTCTTTAATTAGTTGAGCCTTGATCGTTTGATATTCCTGGCTCGTTCTGAACTGTAGTAATGCGGTTTTGTAATCCATCATGCTTCCATTAATAGAACTATTAATCTTGCCACCATTCTCTTATCTAACTCTTTGCCAATAAGGATCGATTCATCAACCTCAACCTCTTTCATGGGTTGCTCAAAACTGGAAACACTAGTTAGACTGTTGATGTAATCTTCGATAGCCAACTTCATTGTTGAGCCATCATCAGTTGGGACTTCTATGATGTCTTTAGCTATATCGCTAAAAGTTAAACCTGGCGGTAAATCTTCAGCTATCGATTGAAGTTGTTTCTTCTTCTCTTCGTCAGATAGTTTCTTTGCATTGATATGCTTGATTCTATCTTCTATCCATTCACCACCAGCGCCACTCGGCTGATCACTAATGACCTCTTCTTCTACATTAGTGTTGTAACTTAACGTGGCATCTTGTCCAGATGCAGAAAATGTCCCACTTTCAGCGCTGATAACACTGTTAAGTAAGAACGTTACGTTCTGCCCTGATACGCTATAGCTGGCAGAATTAGCAGTTAAAGAATAACTGCCAGCAGGGGTATAAACTAAAGTGGCATCAGTGCCAGTGATGGTGTAAGTGCCGGACTCTGAGCTAACAACAAGAGTTCGCAACAGGCTTGCATCTGTACCGGCGACTGAATAAACACCCGACTCAGAACTAACAGAGTATCCTGTAAGAAGCGATACATCTGTGCCTGTTATCGTGTATGAATCACTATCAGCAGTGAGTACATAACTTGCTTCTAACCCTGCTGCCTGACCCGTAATACTGTAGCTGTCGCCTTCAGCAGAAAGCACATAGTTAACAGTGAACCCAACATCCTGCCCAGATACAGAGTAAGTGCCTGACTCTGCACTAACAATCTTCCCAATCTGGAATGAAGCGTCTGTGCCTGTAAATGTATAAGCGCTTGACTCTGCATTAACTGTATAGTCAGCAATCAATCCTGCATTTGCGCCAGAAACTGTATAAGCGCCTGACTCTGAAGAAATTGAATAACCAGCTAATAAACTGGCATCTGTTCCAGCAACAGAGTAAGCAGTTGACTCTGCGCTTAAAGTTCTACTGTATTCAAGAGAAGCTGCTGTTCCTGTAACAGGGTATGAGCCGCTTTCAGCATTGATCTCATAGCTAGCCAATAAACTGGCCGCTGTTCCTGATACTGAAAATGTTCCACTATCACAACTTAATGTATATGCGGTTGCGGCAGACGCCGCTTTGTACGTCTGGGCGCAATTCATCCAATTGGCTGAATTTGTCCACGTCCAGTTCGGGTCATCATCCTGATTGCCAGCCAGATATGACATTGCTGTCAAGATGTTATAATCTTTGTTAAACGGGCCTACATCAGATTCATAGGTTGATTCTTTAGTGTGGCCTGTACCACCAGCAGTTAATCCAGAGACCGTTCCGGAATTGTTCTGTGTAATTGACAGAACAGAAACAATCAGATCGTCGTTATCAACTGATGTTAACGTCAATGCATTGTTTGACGTTGCTGATGCGCCGCTGTCTGTGTCACTACTTCCACGAGGCGTTGTCTGATCAACGCCTGTTAAAAGCATACAGGAGACAGCAGGGCCGTCGACTGTTGATCCCCAGTTACAAACGATGTTGGCTGTGGTTGCCGTGGGTGCGACTAAATCCCACAAACCCGTTGCGTAAAAACTGTCTTGTGTTGCGGTAAGCCTGGATGTCAGATTTTCTGACGTGTTCCACGTAATAGAAGATGGTTGATTAGTCGCATCATCATTTGATGCGGGGCATACAACCAAAACCGTATCTGAGCCTGATACAGTAAAACTTGAAATTGTTAGGCTTGAAACTCCATTGCCGAATGCACCGCTTGCACCTGCTCTTGCAGCAGCCATATCAGACCCCTAACTTAATTCGTTCTTCTTTTGTAATGACTTTCTCATCAACCGCATTAAAGGAAAATGCTTTTCGGGATTTTAATTCAACCCTTGTTTTACGGTTTCGTCCTTTCGGTAAGACAACACCAAGACCCGCTGTTTTAGGATTAATAAAATCACGCTTTGACGGTTCGCCAGTAAAGGTAGCCCCTGCTATTGGATAGAATTCACCATTGTCTATTGAGATATATACGACTATCTGACAAACAACATCTTTCTCATCATCAGGGACGCTATCGCGCGGAACTGACACATAAAAAATATCCTGATCCGCGTCGAGAGTAATATCTCTACTTAATGCCGATTCGTCAGCATTAAGTGACTTTTCGGTAATAATGTCTCTTTCAGGAATTCTCACTATATTACGAGATCGTTAAAATACTCGCGCCAAAATCAACAGTAAACGACTCCCCATCCTGCAATGTTAATGCTGACCCATAATCCCACCAGCCAATTAATTGATCGTTAGTTGAATTATGTAAAACAACATATCTGAATGGGCCAACTGTTCCGCCAGACGCGGTGATTGTTACATCTGTTCCAGTGAGTGTTCCTGTGCCAGAAGCTTCACTATATGCGTTCTGAGTATCAACCGGCGCTGTATAACCATTTTCATTAGTGATTTCAGCCAGATCAGCCTTTACGTTATCTAGTGATGCGCTGGGTGTAGCGTTAGTTAGATAGACATTTAACGTATCTGTGTTTAACTGCTGCCCTTCAACGCCTAAACTACCTACAAAGCTTTCAAATTTATTAAATGTCGCCATTGTTTATTCCTTTACTGTTTCTGTTTTGATGCCAATAGGCATGCCTTCTTTGTCTAAAATAATCTTTTTAGGCCTGCTTGCGTTCTCGACATATTTAATAAATGTCTTGATTAATTGCTCGTTGTCTTTATCTGAATTATTCTTTTCAGGCTTAACCTCTCTATTAATCTCATTAGCCCGCTGCTCTGATTTAACTTTTTCTATTTCAGATTGCATGCCCACCATGAATGATTGCTGGTGATGAGTCTGCTTTAACTCTTCCTGTAAACTCTGTGCGCGTGTCTTCTGTTCCTGCGTTTTGAGTTTTTCTTCTGCAATGGCTGAATCTTTTTGTTCTAACTGAAGTTCAAGCTTTTGAGACTGAAGCGTGACTTTGCTCAACTCTTCGTTTAGCTTTTGTATTTCCTGCGTTAACTGTTGTGACGTTAATTCTCCTGCCTGAATTGCAGCGTCTAACTGTGCAGTGCGGGCAGAGAGCATTTCCTCAAAGCGGGCTTCTTCATCTTTAGTAGGGATGTTTAACAGTCGTTCAGGGTTTTCAACGCCAAACGTGGAATAGACTTCCTTGATGTGCTCTGCTTTATTGAGAAGTTTTGCCGCTTCCTCGTCGCCCGCGAATAACTGATATCCAGATAAAACACCTTGCTGGCGTCTTTCTTCAGAGAGGACTTTGCGTCCACCGACAACATCAAATGTCGCCTCATCAGGAAGCTTCTGACTCGTCATAATCTCGAAGTCTTCCTGACCTAACTCCGGATTGTAATAATGGTAGCGTTCCAGATTTTTCTTGTTCCATATATGTTGCATATACAGAAACGGTCTGAGTCCGTTGTCTTCCAGCTTTGACAGGAAGTCAACTGTTCTTACTTCAGCACGAGAGTCTTTCTTCTGAACCTCAAACTTGGTCTGTTCAGTCGATTGCGAAACCCCTGATCGGGTCGCATCAATATTGACACCACGCTCTGCCTGCTCTGTGGCGTAACGTAGCCCTTCTAGCGCTGCCGCCGCGTTGCCTATTTGGAGTACTTCTATCTCACCAAGGGTTGAGGTAGGGTTCTTCGCTCCTGGTGATAGATCGGGCGGCATGCCCGCAGAACTGGGCGAATTTTCGTTGTAGTTAACGGGTGGCTCTGTGGCCAAATCAACCGCGTCAAGGAATTTGTTCGCTGAACGGGTGGCGATTTTGTGCCAAGGGACATTCTTATGGATGGGAGAGGTAAAGTAAGGGTCTCTTACATCCTGTCTTTCATACCCACCAAACATCACATTCGGGAATGGGAACTCGTTAGGAACCGCTTTTAGTGTTTTATTCTCTTTACCTTTAGATACCCATACATCCGCATTAGGAACAAACTGGTTTTGTCTTGCCCTGTCGATAGAGATTGGGCCTTTCCAGATAAGCACATGAACGCCTTTAAACGTAACGCCGCCAATCTTGTGCTCTTCTTCTTCAACGTCTTTAAGGTTAAGTCCAAGATTTTTCATATCCTGTAACTTCATATACCTTTCTACTAACATGGCTCCATCGTAGAAAAGGTTTGTTCCCATGACTTCTGGTGAGGGATCGGGATAACAATGCCACATGGAATGCGGTTTCCATACGGGGGCTGTTAACTGAAATAACTTCCCGCCATTCTCAACCTGAGTCATTCGCTTAGGTTCGCAAAACGCGACAAATGAACCATGCGATAAAGACTCTTTAACTGATAACTCAAACCTTGCTTTAAAGCCAAAGTCGATATGCTGTTGCGACATGAAGGCACGGACTTTATCATCACGCTCCTTCTGAGATTCTTGATCACCTCCCGTGTGTGGATCAAACCACTTTCTGTTGTTAGGGAACTCAATCCGCATAATATCTGCGGAACCAATCTCAATAGCAGCGGACGTTAATCCTAATTCAACTGCGTTGTGCCAATCCTCATCTACATTGCCTGATTTTTCCAAGACATCAGGTGGGTTGATTTTCTTCTGTCGGTCTGTTTCCAGCCAACGCTTCTCGTGCTCTTTTCTGAAGGGAGACTGCTTTCTATATTCAAACTCTGCCACTACCTGTTCGGCAATATTGTCAAAGTCTTTCTTATTTATTTTCATAGTCTTCCATAAAAAAAGCCCCGGTTAAGGGGCTTTGTTGAAATTTATAAGTTAGGTGCGGCTGTCCAAGTCCCCGGACTTCCTGGCGTTGTTACCATCCAGTAAGGCGGCGACCCTGTAGCAGCGGATGTATTGATACACATATCCCCATCAAGATAATCACCCACAGTAGGTGCAGATCCTGCGCACCATGTTAATCTTAGTATTTGGTTATCTGACTGCCTGCCATGCGCTGGGACTGAGATAGTCGCCCCCCAACCCATGTAAACCTCATCCCAAAATATTTGTACTGTACTGTCTGGGACGGTGCTTTGATTTAAGTGGGCTAGCCTTTGAAATCCAGTGGCATCTTCATCGATAATGCCAATCGCATACATGTCACGCCATTCACCCGTAACATCAGTGAGGTTTTGAGCGGAACCATGATTTCCTTGCGCCCCATCCATTAACGAGCCTAAGAACGTAAACGCACCAGTTGTTGCGGATGATACAACCTTGTATCTTGCCGCCATTGATACCTGGCGTCCGACAAAAGATGACCAACGTGTCATGGTATGAGTGCCAGTCCCGGTACTGGTTATATCAACAACGCCGCATCCGTCATAACAAGTTGTTAACTGATATGTATTAGCTGTTGCGTTATCGACATAATATCGCCTGCTTGTGCTAATGCCTGCACATACTGTTGTTGTAGAGCTCGCGATAACAATATCATTGTCTACAAAGTCATGGCCTGTAGCGTCTATTTCATCGTTAGCGGTGTCGCATGTAAAAGTTTCCGCATTGTTATCAGCAGGAACATTAACCTCAAAGATAAATCTTGGGATTTCGTTGCCGTCTGAATTTACTCCGTAGACTCGATGATTATCAGCATCATCATAAATTCCCTGCGACGCAAAATTCCGACCGCCTTGATCCGTTGATATTTTTATAAAATTGTTTTCGTAACTGTTAACCGTATTGGTTGTAGACCAGTCAAGTGCATCCAGGCCATCATACTGAACTAATGGAATTGAGTCTGGGAATACGTATTGCGCGCCATTCGATGGAGTCACTGTTAACCGATAGCGTCCTACCATGCCATCTGGAACAGTAATAACATCCCGCGTATGCACGTCAATCGAACCCACGCCAAAATCTTTGGTATCAATCACTCTTGACTCATCAATCATAGAGCCTAGCGAGTCGTCATCTGGATCAAAGTAATTCCACCCGATGATATTGAGTTTAGCTTTGTTATCGCTTAATGAAATGGGTTTATCGACATTTAACCCCTCAACATACAAAAATTGTTTGTCTGATGAGGCGTAAACATTGTCTGACATGTAAATAGAAAATGGCGGCTCATTAGTAGTTATCTCGCCATGAAAACTTATGACTTTAGTCAGCGTTTCGCCACCTATCTGCATGTAGCTTGTAACAGCAGAATTACCTGTTCCTTGAATAACAACATTTTCAACAGAGCCTTGACGGAAAGTCTCAAGATTTAATATATGCTCTTCTACCGACGCGGAATTTACACTAATGCCGAATTGGTGATTTTTAATAATAAATTGAGATGCGTTTAAGTATGTTGTTCCGCCCGTGCCATCGTCTAAACCCTCTATCATTCCGCCCATGTTTTCATAGCGGAAGTTAGTCAGGCTTACACCTTCACCATATACATCTTGCCCTACTGATATCCCATAACCAGCGCAGTCAGAGAAAAACAGTTTATCAAAATTAGTGAATGACCAACGGGGCGAAGCGCCACTCCCATCATCCGTAAATTCAATGGCATTCTTCCCGGCTTGCGAAGCATCCTCGCATTTGAACCCCATGCCTTCCATATTGGTATAGCTATTACCAAGGTTTGCGCCCACTTTATCATTATCGACAAAACGCATAATTGGCGTGGCGTCGGTAGCTGTTTGGGTAATCGTACAAGCACTCGTTATTTGTGCTGCCGTGTTGCCATCGCTTAATGGGCCACCACTGCCGCCACATTCAAAGCTTAACCCTGGTGCGTCAATTTCCCATGTAGCCGAAATAGCACATTCTCCACCTGAAAAGACTATTTTTGCTCCAGCCACATCATCTGCTAAATTTTCAATTCTTTGTAGCGCTGTTAAATTATCTGTTGATCCATCACATATAACACCAAAATTTTCAGTATAGAATGTGTATTTTGGAGCTGAAGTAATAGCAGCAAAAGACATTCCAACGAAAAATATCAATAACGCTAAAGCTTCTTCCTTATACAGCGGGTGTAATTTAATAGACACTAATTAACCTCACTATCAATTTTCCAGCCAATAGTTGCATCGACATATCTAAATTTAACTCCAGCACCGTTAATGCTTAAAACATAGGGTTGAGATGATCCGTGATGAGTGAACGCGGAAATAGTAATATTGTTTTCCGCAGCGGTTCCTCTTGAATCAAACACGCCAAAAATATCTCCGGCTGAAGGGGAGCTGGGCGCGGTAATAGTTCTTGCGGCGGCGGTTGAATTGACCGGCAGGTCTTCACCGATAACAGCCGTTGCGTTAGCGGCCACTTCTGTGGCAAGTGTTAAATCGGCAGAAGCACCATCTTCTACGTTAAGAAATGTCAGCATTTGAGCTTTGGTTAGCTCTTCTGAATTGCCTGAACCCGATGAAATCCTGCCAAGAATTCTGTCTTGTGTAACGTTAGAGACAACATTGACTGTGCCTCCACCTGATGCGGCTTTGCCGTCATCATAAATAACCCAGCCTATATCCGTATCGATATAGCGGAACTTCGCACTTCCCTGATCAGTACTGATGACGTGGTTTTGCACAGTTCCGTGTAAAGGGTCTGTGAAGACGACGGTAATATTATTTGTCCCTGCGTTTTCTCTTGAGTCGTAAACACCAAACAAGGAACCAACATCAGGTAATTCGGGTTGATTGATAGTAACAGCGGCGCTAGTAGTATCGACCGCCAGAAACTCACCCACGATAGCGGTCGTTTCAGAGCTGACCTCGGACTCATAAGCGGTGAGAGTATTTAATCCCCTCGCTCTTAACAGTCCTGGTAAATTACGATGCGCCATCTATTTTCCCTTTAATGTCTTTTATGGATGAACCCAAAGACATGGATAATTTGTAAATATCTTGTGATTTCTCGCTGGTTCTTCGGGTATCACTGACTACCCTTTCAAGGCTTTTATTAATTTTATTTAACACAGCAATGGATTCGTTTTTAGGAATGCTGCGCTTCACTTCGTCAATTAACCTGTCAATATCAACAGGTTCAATTTTCAGATTCTTCTCGACATATTTCTTATGGCCTTCCAGCGAAGCCTTTAATTCTTCAATCTCTTTTTTCATTAGAGCGAAATTTGCATTCACGTCTTTTAACTGGTTTAGTATTAACTGAACTGACATCTACCAAATCCTCAAACCTTTACGTTTGTTCGTTTTGAATATTCGTTTTACTTTTGTTGTTGCAAATCTCAGACTTAAAATCGCATAACGCATAGCAGCCATTAAGTCGTCGTTCTTATCGACAATCCGCCCGTCCTTGCGATGATATAAACCCAGCTCTTTTTGCACTTCCTGGCAGGTTGAAAATATTTTTAACCGCCCTGTCTGCATACGGGATAGAATCTCCATGATCCCGTATTCGATAGAGTGGCCGCCTTCCCCTTCCTTCTGTCCCTGCTGAGGGGGGTTGGTGAATTTTTTGTAAAGCATGTTGACGCCTTCATCCATGTACAACTGCTTTAACTGTTCTCCATCCCGTTCGTTAGAACGCATCCCGTCATGTGGCCATGCGACAGGTATCCATTCACCTTTCTTTTTGATCGCTGAAGAGTGGGTTGAGACTTTCTCGCGTGAGACTTTGTATTCGTCATAAATGTAAACGGTGTCGGTATCCCGATCCCACGCTACCCAACAACAGGCGGTGGGATGATCCCAACCAAAATCCAGCCCACAAACACGCGGCCAGTGGTTTGGAATATCGATGGGGTCGATAATTAATTCTTTAACCGATACCGGATAAACAAGCCCCGATCCCAACATGGGAATGCCTTTGGAGCGCATCTCAACTTCATGAGGGGGGAATTGAGATTTAATCATTTCCAGTTTTTCAGGGTTGTTCATTAAGTGGGGCGCATCTGCCCAACCCGCCATCATCACACCCATCCCTGCTTTACGTTCGTTTAATAACTGATTCACCAAATCCGTCGCCCCGTTTTCAGGGGTGAAGGACATAATGATTAACAGTTGAGCGCGGGATAAACCGGAACGTAATACCTGCGACCAAATGTCCTGCGGGGGTTCTTCATCAAGCCAGGCACCGTCATAGCGCTTACCCATGAATTTCTTATTCCCCTGCTCATATGCGCGGAAGTGAACAACTGACCAACCCTTGAGATGCTTCACACGCACCGAATCAAGTGCATTGGGAACACCAGGCTTGCGCACTGTCTTACCTATCAGGTCTTTAGGGATAGTCCCTGTCCCTAACAAGTCATCATCGTCTGAGGGGCCAAGAAGCTCGTTCTGACAGATGTCACGACAGGTTTCGTTGGTATAGGCGCCAACAATCCACTGAACGGGATGTGAGAAACGCCGCCCTTTATAATAATCGGGATACATCCCTGTTAAATGCCATGTGACTTCCATGCCACATGAAAAGGTCTTGCCTACCTGATTACCGCAAATAGCGGCTTTAACAATCGCAGGCTCGCCGTTATCGTCGTGTAAATTGTGAAAACTTAACTGCCAAGGATAGGGATCATAAAAACTAAGTTTCTCCTGTTCCGTCTTTTCCAGATACGATGACAAAAGATCCTGTAGTAGATCGGTCATATTCTTCCTTGAATTTTAGAGACTGTAGCTCTTCGTAAACCGAGAGGAAGCGCTCTAACCAACGCGGCATTCCTTTTTTGTACTCCGTGATCGAGGCGGGAGATACGCCAATATAGGCGGCCATCGCTCTGGTTCCTCCAAAGCGACGGTCGATATAGGTTTGTGTGAGAAGTTTTTTGTTAGCCTCTACGTTCCTAGAGCCAACCTTTCGAGCCATTAAGCGTGATCGATGTAATACTTAAAGCTCTTAACAGTAGCAGTATGTGCTGCATCGCCCCCTGTTCGCGCACCAATGAATGGTGCTAAAGGAAGGTCATCAGGTATTTGTGCTGCTGTGTTAGCTCTGACACCAAACACATCATCAACATATACCTCAACCTCAGAGGTTGATCTGTTGAAAACAAGACGCACAGTGGTTTCTGTCGCATCCACTAACGAGATTGGTGTGGCATTAGTCACAAGACCACCATTGTTCTTATCGTAATAAAGACTAATCGCCGCAGACCCATCCAACACACCCACTGACAACACATCAGTAGCAGTCGTTGTCCATAAATCTTCTGGATTGGTGGTGGCTGTTAATGCAGACAAACCGAATTGAAAGTCCTGATCGTCAGCATCGGTCACAGAAAAAGTGCACTCCATTTCGAAATACTTGGCATCCAACTGGACTGAAAGCGGCCGATAAATCGCAACCCCTTCAGAAACACCATCAGAGGCAATCGTTAATCCACCATCGACAGCGCCACTATGAACACAGGTCGCACCTGTATCGATAATCGCGATCCAACCCAATGGGGCGTTAGAAGTAACCGGGTTCTGAAAATCATCCCCGAATGAATGTTGGCCTAATTGCTTGTCAGCAAGTGAGGTCTGGCGTGGTGCTTGTGGCATGGTAAAGCTCCTTGATTGAATTTATGCTCCTATATCCGTAGTGGAGCCTTTTGACTAAGTGGTTGATTATTAGGACTTAAAAAAAGCCTCGAAAAATATTGGGAGGGGATATTCTTACTTTAAATAAACAAAAAGGGGGGGTACCCGGTCTACATATGCTTATTTCTGGCGCGTATATAGTTATTTCCCTGGATATCCTGACAATAACCGTGACATTTCATGGTAAGTTGTTGATTTATATAGTAGTAGACGCGGGAAGGATACCCGTTGCCACCCTGAACACTGGCCTATTTCTTGTCTAACGTATGTCTAGGACAGGCTAGGGAAATAACCTTTCCCCCTAATCTAAACGTTTCAAGCTCTTCTGTTCAGCGCTATCCTGCTGTTGGCTAGACATATATGCTACATTCAGTATTTGCCCATACTTTCGACTAATACCCTTAGCGCTTCCTTTGTGGTTATACCGATACATTGGCATTCTGTAGCACTCTAATGCGTGTACTATCCATTTAGTTCTTTGCTTTGGTGTCATTTACCGTAAACCTTGGCTTGCCCGGCCTAAACCTAATCATCTTGTTCTCTACTTTATTCGCCAGAGACTCTATTAGCTTTCTGTGTGGTGTGTCTGCAATGTATTCCGCATGGTCTACTAGCAAAGATAGCCATTGCTTTGTGTATAGCTTCTTATGTCTTTCCCAATTCACGCTTATATGCTTCTAATAGTTCTGTGTCGCAATGTGCCTTATTGCCTGTTACGTTAGCAATCATCCTTAGATGTAATGCCCTGCCTTCCTTGTCTAGTCCTTTGTGGATTAGCTCGATATCCTTTCTTGTTTCCCTGGGAAGCCTGGCGAGTATGCGTTTGTCCTTCCAGTTCATAACTACACGCCTCCGCTTTTATCTTTTTTTGCTGCTATCTCGAATACTATTAAAACGCTTAAAGGGAAGATAACTACTAGCCATAATGTTGCTACCCATTCAATCCAGTTCACTTGTACACTGTATCGAAGTTGTTAATAGTGATCTTCTGGCGCTTCTTCTTTGTATCTATACCAATGCTTGTCTTAGGTTCTGATCTCGTCTTAGAGGGCTTCTGAGGCGCTTTGTCTTTTAGACTCATTCTAAATAGTCTCGTAAGTTACTGATTTGATATTTCTAGGGTTTTCATCTGATCTCTTGGCACTATTACGTAATCATCGCCAATTAAGTTCTGTATTGCGTTTATATCCTTGGCAATGGCTTCTCTGAACTTCATTCTTATGACGTTAATGTCTAGTTGTTGCTTCTGGCCTTGTAGTTCTAACGCTCTTCTGACGGCTTCGTCTGGAATGAACTTGTTAATAAAGAACATCGCGACTTTAGCTTGCTGGCTTGTCATCGCAGGGTCTCTCACCTCACCATAAGCTTTCCATTCAGTACCTAGAGACCAACATGCTAACCGCTCTAGTACCTGGATAGACTTGCTGTATAAATCTTTCTGCTCGATGAGCTTGTCTAGCTGTCTAGGTCTTATTTTATGATCTTCAGACATGTGGGATTATTACGATTCCTTAATGCGAGTGTTTTGTTAACTGTATTCTGGTCTTGCCACTTAATTACTTGTTCGTACAGTAGTCTTGCCTGGTTGCAATGGTCTGCTCTCCTGTAAGTGTTTAGGTGAGCTCTCCAGTTCATGTTATCTCGCCATAATTAGAAAGTTCTATTAACTGTTGTTTCTTAATCTCTTTTGCGTATTGTTCATCACTGCAAAAAATAGGATTAACCATCCATCTGAGATTTCGAGTAATCACCATAAAAACACCATCATCTGGTGGATCAAGACGTTTAATTTTCTGTATCAACATATCATTGGATGGTATAAGTCCCGTCGTCTGGCATGGATAAGAACTCCTGAATATCCAGCTCTGTTTCGAGTGGGTCGTTCTGGGCTTCCAGCATAGCGATAACAAAGTCTTCTGTTTCACTGAGGGCGGCGATAACATCGACGTAAAAGTCGTGCATCTTCTCGCTGTTCTGAACATCCTCTATTTCATAACGTCGTCCGTATAGCTCTATGTAGTCTTCACCAACTGTTACGATAGGTTGTTCTTGATCGTCCATTAGACCACTGTGCCCGAATCTGGTTTTATTACTGGTTTGTTGCCGCCTGGTTTACGTAACAATATCCTTTTGCCTTTAATAGCTTCTTCTAGCCTTTTCGCAGACTCAAACAACTTATCCGAATCTGAGCTTCTAATGAAAGACGCTACATCGACTTCGGTTGAGCCGTTAGATTCTATTGTCGCGTAACATTTAGTCATATCAATCCCTTGGCGGTTTGCCGTATAACCCTAAATCACTGGATTTAAGCTCTGTGAATTTCTGGCTAAATACTTTTTGTGCTGGGTCGTTGTTCTTTGCCCACTCAGCATCCATTTTGGCTTCTTTGAGTGACTTGCCGGGTGCATGTACAAACTGGCGTTGTTCTGAAGGGAGGAAAAAACTGGCGCGGTCGGTTAATGTGTTGGTTTTGAATTCGTGTTCCTGTTCTTTGTCGTACTCTCGAATTCCAGTGACCATTTTCCTCCGGGCATAAAAAAAGCCCTCACGGATTAGGTGAAGGCTTTAAGGTATTTTTCTGATGATATTACTATAGCCCAGATGACAGCCCATGTCAAACACTTACTTCTATGTTGTTCAGTGCAGCTTCTACTTGCTCCTGTAACGTGGTCTTTGCCGCTTCGATGATCCTTTCTTCTGTTGGGTTTTTTACTTTGCGCATATCAACCTCAACCATCTCTAATTCTATTTTCTCATTACGGCTATTTACGCTCTCTACCTTAACTAAGTAAACAGGCCATATATCTTCTTTGGGTTTACCCCACTTCTCATCATTGAATATTGTGTTGTACCTCGGGCACTCTTCCTTGATGGCTTTCTCTTCAGCTTCTAACGCTGCTTTTCGGTTCGGGAAAACCTCAATATCTATCCTCCTGACTGATCTATACCAATGAGCACATAACTGGTGTCCTGATAATCGAGTGAAAGCACTTTTAGAAATGCCCACATAAAGCAGATTGCCTTGACCATCGAAATGTCTATATAACTGCGTTTCATCAAGCCTATTTAATATCTCTTTGTTCCCTTTCTCTCCGATATAGGTATAAAGCAGAGGTAGATTTCTAATGTTTACATCTTCCTCAGTTAAGCCAACAAGACTAAATCGATCAAACTTAGGCATAATACTTGTACAAATTCATTTTGAAAAAAGATATACCTTTATTTTTCAGCCTAGAAACTTTGTTTTTAGACCATGTACATCCAACTAAAGGCTTCCTGACACAATCAGCCATGTTCCATTGATGGCAATACAGCCGATATAAAACATATCTAGCTTCGTTATTGACTAACTCAAGCCCTTGCATACAGTTATCAACTGCTTTTACTAATAACTCAGGTATTTCTTCATCATTACGACAAAAATCAACAATCAATACCCTGGTTTTTCTTATTTTGTGCAAATGGTTTTCCTTGGGATAACCATTGTGGTTTGTTACGCGGTATTTCCTACCCCATTGACTAAGAGCATGTTCCACCTCTTTGTCAGACCACTCTATTACTTCATCTCTGGTCATCATCTTCCCCATATGTCACGGCTAAATGGCAGTACTCTCTAGGACAATAACTGGTGATCAGTGCTAGTATCTTCATGGTTAATTCGTCTGGGTCTTCAGTAGTGGTGATGAGTTCTTTTATCTGGGCTTGCAGATTCATTTACTTACTCGTAGTTGATAAATTCAAGCCAGCCAGTTACACCATCTTTGCGCTTCTTTTCCATAATCTTTAGCTGCTCCTGATAATGTTTAGCGATGTCTTTTTCTTCCAGCTTGGTTATCTTTCGTTTAACGTTTCGCCATTTCTCTAACAGAATGTCGTGTATTCCTTCGCCCCTTACCTCTTTGTAATGAGCGGTAAACTCAAGAGGATGTTGTTCAAGTTTTCTGTGACATCCGTTGCAGTGGGCCATTGCATTATCAGCGTCGAAACGTACCGATCTTGCTGCCCTTCCAAATACATGACTGCAATGCAATCCGCCTTTGTTGTGCTCAAAGTTTCTTTTGCAGTACTCACACGTCCATTCTGATCTTTCTCTTACGCATTTACTGAATGCTATGTCTGCTGCGCTACGCTTCATAAGCTTCGCAAATGACAAATATAGTTATCCATAGAACTGTCTCGACTCCATGACCCTGCGTTGTATTTCTCCAACTTAACGGGCGCTGGCATTTCAAACTCACAACCTGCTAATCCAGGTTTGATGTAATAGATATCTTTTTTCTTAGACCTGTATTTGTCAGCGTTTAATTTATTCAGCCTTAAATTGATAGAATTAAGCGTTCTGTGTGGAAGGTATTTCTCGCTTATCTGCCTGCCTGTCAAACCCTCTTCCCGACCTTTAATCGCAAGCCTGTCTTCATGAATAGTCCAGCCGTTTCTTATCTTGTCGTGCTTATTCATCTTTCAATTCCTCATGATTGGGCCAAGCAACATAAACGCCTGTTGCCTCACCTATCTGTTTGCTTAACTGTTCGTAAATCCTGCTCACTTCACCATTCGTTAAATCTTCTGTAGATTCTTTGCCTTCTGGAAACTCATCACTCATCGTCATGGGCCGTTGTATTACTCGCCATAATTGGTCTTTAACCAGATACTTAGTCCACGATACGTCGCTTTGATAATTCACCTGTTCCATAAATGCTTTAAAGTCAAAACCAGCATCGTTTAGTGCTTCTGCAAGTAGCTCGCAGAATTTGTGTAAAGCTTTACGTTGTTGATTAGTCACTTTTCTGCCACATCCCTGATTTGATCTGGCGCTCAACCATTGGGTAAATTTTATGCTTAAATAAAAAATACCTTCTTAATGCCTTCTTAGTGTTATATCCGTGCAGCTTACAAGCCCTAACAACGTCATCTATATCCGGCATATCGCCGCCCTTCTTTTTATTGCAGCCTTTATGCATAAGAACTACGTTTTCATGGTCTACACACCCAATCCCATTTCGGTAAAACAGATGCCTTGGAATTAAATGATCTACTGTTGTATTCTTTCCTGACATATGCTTTTTACATAGAAAGCATTGATGTCTTTGATTTTTTCTTAACTTAAGCATCGATTTCATTGCTAACCACCTTCTCGTATTTGCTCATCACGTAGTGATAACTGCCCATTGCTAAACTCCTAGAAAAACATCCATCAGGATTAATTTCGTAGTTCTTTTCCCATAAAACATATTTGTCACCGCCCTTCTTTCCTTCGTTGGTAATCTGGTAGTTACCGCATGGTGATTTAAACAGCTTATTCCCCCCTATTCTTATTTCGGATAGATTGGCATTCTGAATCCTGCGATTATCAATGCTGCTATAAGACCCGCTGGACCAATAAGAATAAGCAATCGACGGAAAACAGCTAAATCTTTCTTTACACATGAAACACCAAACTCATCTGCCCATTCAGCATTAACAAGCCCCCCGGCCAAATATCCACATGCAACCCAAACAATAAAACCTAAAATAATATACATATCACTTCTCCTAATGCGCCTGCTCTTTCATTTCTTGTTCAAGCTTCTCTAAAATCTTTTCTACTTCTTCGTTAAACTTAAGCGACACGTTATTGATGCTTTCATGTGCTTCTTCTATGGGTGTTATTGGTAAAAACTTTATTGGTTCGCTCATGATTTACTCCTGCCTTGTCACTAAATATTGCTTATAAAATTCTGGGAATCCTTTAACACTTGTTCTAGCAATCTCTTTACTAAACTCTCTCCATAAAAAGTCAGTGATATTATTTTTTTCTTCTTCTAAAACATCTTTTTGTATTTCTTTCATCAAAAGACCAATGTCTTTTGGATCTCCAATTAACTTTCCTTCTTCATTTAAATGCTGTATCGCTTTATGCCATCTTGCCTCAGTGCAGAAACCAGATTTGAATACATCAAACTTACCTTTAGATGTATTTTCTTTATTCCACTTCGTTTTATGCACTTCTTTAAACTTCTCAGAAACATACTTCCCAGCCATCACGCTAATTGGTTGGCCTCCTAATAAGAACGGCTTGTTGTAATTTTTTACAACACACCCCTCCATATCTGCGCCGCCGAGATAACTTTTTTCTTCGATTAAGCTAAACACTTTTTTCGGGTCATCAATGACTCCACGATATATCAACGGAACCACATCTATTTCTAACGAATCAGCAATGTTTTGCAGAGACCTGTAATCAGATGTGAATGTCCCGCCGATAGTAGATGCGCCATATAGGGCTAAATGATTTTTAGGAATGCGATCATAATGTAGTGAGTTATGTTTTTCGTTTTTCAAGTATTCACAGTAATAAACTGTGCCTTCCTCTACCCACTGTTCATTGTCATACACATAATCGACAGCCTCCTGAAACATCTTTTGAACATTCTCTTTGTAAATAACCGCGCCTTTGCTTCTCGTATAAATCTCACCATTAACACGGCCAAACACAAACTGAGATCCGTCTACTTTCTCGGTAATTTCAACTTCACCTTGAAATATATCTTTGATGAAGTCAGTGCCTAGTGAGAATATTTTTGGATATGCTTTAATCATGATGCTTCTCCGTATAGTTTTTCTTGCTGTTTGAATGATTCGTTATCGATCTCCTGTTTCTTTAGTTCTTCAACAAATCCGTAAAAACTTCTCCTGTATCGTGATCGTTCCTGTTCTGTCATTGCCTGCATTTTGAAATACTCGTCAAGCATTCTTTGGAACACAGGGATAGGTTCGCCGCGCCAATGAAAGCCATCTTCCTTTGCAGCAACGATTAACTTCTGTTCATGCCCCGGCAATCTGTCGTAATGTTTTGCAAGTGTGTAAACACGAGCAAGATAATCATTCTGTTTTTCAAACTTACCTCTGGCTTCAAACAGCGGCTGATATCTAACCCATTTAGGGTCAACGTATGGCTTGATCTTTTCTGGTTGCTTGCTTTGTTTTTCAATGATGCTCATCGGTGATACTTACCCTCAATAATTTTTACGAAGTTGCCTTCCTTGATCAGGAAATCAAAATCTAAAACGAATGGCTGTGTTCTTGGTGGGATGGGCCGTGCTAACCCCATGAGAAATTGAGACTCTCTGATTTCTTCAAACAGGGTTTGCCAGTCAGATATCTTTGGATATTCTTTCCATCGCGCTTTGAGTTGTTGCTTGCGTGATGGGGTGAGTTTTTTAATCTTTGGCAAATCGTGTAAAACCTGATGCCATAGATCGACGATTTTTTGATAAGGACAAGCCTGCAAATCACCTGTAGTAGTTATATCTTCATCTACATCTTCATCTACATCTTCATGCGCTGACATCGCTGACGAACGCTGACTAATGCTGACATCTGCTGACTTCTCTCTATCTCTTTGTTTTTGCTTGTTAATTCTGTTCTGTTCTCGTCGATCTTCTCTGCTTGCTAAATCTCTGTAGTGTTCGTAGTTCACAATGATCCATCCCCAATTGCGATGCTCATCAATCAAAACGATGCGCTTTCCTTCACTTTCAGGAGATCGGCTATAAGGGTCTGGCTGCTCTAATTTATTGATTCCATACTCAATAACGTCTAACGGAATCCCCGTTCTGCGGCTTAAAGCGGGTGGTGTGATATCAACAATGCCCTCGCTATCTGCAAGAACAATTAACTGTTGGAAGACAATCATTGCCTGCCAATCAGCAGACAACGTACCGTCATACATAGACTCAAATATTTTCCCGTACAAATTTATCTGCCTTTTGTGCATTCCGGATGTTTTGGATAAGCTCGTAATCCGCTTTATCGACAACGTACAACCCGCACTGCTTAAGCATGTATTGGCATATTCCAGCGTCTTGTTCTTTCTGCATGAGCTTGATTATTCCGTTAAACAAGGCAGTTCCTTTTCTTCGCGCTGTCGAGAAATGCCCTTTGCCCATGTCTATTAACTCTGAATATTCCAAATCTGTATGCCTTCTCGTGCATTGGTTGAGTGCTTCGACCTCATCCTTCCAGTTATCTATTTCAGAATATGGGCGTATTCTCATACCACCCGACATTCCACCTAAGATATGCAATTCTTGTTGTTGCATTTTTTCTCTCCTGTTATGGGTTTGTTAAACTTGTTCCATTTAGATTTACATTGAGTTCCATTTACTTTTGTAAAAAAATTTAACCAAGCAATTCTTCATAGGAAAATTTATTGTTTGGTAATTCGATTATTTGCTTCACCCTTCTGGATGGAATGTGTTTCCACTTAGAAATGGCTTGTGGTGTAACCCCTAATAACTTTGCGAGTGATGAGGGGCCGCCAAAATGCTTGATTACTTTGTCAACTGTGTTCATAAACCGAATTAAACCACAGGTGAAGTATTAATGCAACTACAAGTTGATCTAACTCACGAGAACTTCTGTAATAATCGATGGATGAATGTAATTACCGAAGACAAGGCAAGAGGGAGCCGCCTGGACAAGGCGATCAGAGAATCTTCACTGTCCAGAGCAGAGATTGCCAAGAAACTGAATGTCACCCCTCAAGCTATCTGGAAGTGGTGCAAGACTGGAAAGATAAGCCGTGAGAATCTGCTTCAGCTAGCGACTATTCTAAAAATCGATGCCAGTTTCCTGAATAAAGGTGAAGGCTCACCCAGAACCTCTAAACAAACCGGCGAGATAAGCGCTCAGAAGCTCTCTGGGGCTTTAAGGCTGGTGATGAGGGAGCATGGCGAGGATTTGCTGGATATCCCTATAGATACGCTATCCGCCATTATTGCGAACGAGTACAACTCTCTCCCCGATTAGTCAAGCAATTGGCACATCAGAAGTCCGGTCTTAATCACAGTTTTACAATTATTATGTTTTTAAAATGTAGACAAATGTAAAATAATAAGGATGTTTAGCATGAACATGGACATTCAAGAGACCTTACAATCTACACGAAGGAAGCAACCCTCACAGGTATTTCTGGTAATCCTTATCGCCACCATTCTTAACCTATCCTTTACAGGCTTTATCTTTATGGCCTGTAAAATTCATAGCGCTAAAACAGAATGCGAGCTTAACCATATCTCATCTCGTCTAAAATAATACCGTTCGTCGGTTTCTGTAAAAAAACTAAACCTGCGGTTTGCTTTTAGTTTAAACCTGTGGTTTAATACACCCATCGCTAGCAATTAACCAGTAACTGTATGACTAGCGGTGGGGAGTCCCCCAACCGGCTCCCCTTTTAACCAAGAGAGGTGAGCTATGCCAATAGAAGATTACAACATAACAGAAGAAGACCTCGACGCTGAATACGACAGCATTCCGGAGGTGGATTAATGATTGCATATCATAACGATGAATTACTAAAACAGAAAGCCGTTGCCAGTGCTGAAAAGCATGTAGAGCAAGACATGTTAATGAAAGGCTTGTACGGGAAAATGAATGGCCAGTTCAAGGGATGCTCAGTAGGATGTGATGCATTTGAAATTACTGGCGAAGTCCATAATGAAGCGTGTCATGAAATTACATCCAAATACTATGGCTTCCCTGAATGGTTAGAGTTATTACGGGATTCGTTTTTTGAAAATCTCCCCGCCGAGTCAAGTAAGAATTGGCATGTCGATCTAAAGAAAGCCATTCCAGTTGGATTATCAGAAAAGGGTTTTAATAAAATTAAAGCTAAATTTCTTATATACATCTTGAAAGGAAATCTGGAGAGAGTTGCTAATCTGGATATTTCTGGCGAATTAAAAAAACAAGTAACAGACGCGGTTAATCAATGCTTGTCCGTACAAGAACAAGCTGTAATTTCTGAGGAAATTAACTCAGCAGCAGGGTCAGCAGCAGGGTCAGCAGCAGAGTCAGCAGCAGAGTCAGCAGCAGAGTCAGCAGCAGAGTCAGCAGCAGAGTCAGCAGCATGGTCAGCAGGGTCAGCAGCAGAGTCAGCAGCATGGTCAGCATGGTCAGCAAGGTCAGCAGCAGAGTCAGCAGCATGGTCAGCAGCATGGTCAGCAGGGTCAGCAGCAGAGTCAGCAAGGTCAGCAGCAAGGTCAGCAAGGTCAGCAGCAGAGTCAGCAGCATGGTCAGCAGCAAGGTCAGCAAGGTCAGCAGGGTCAGCAGCAGAGTCAGCAGCCTTTGAAGGCTACGCAAACCATCTCTTAATGTTATTCCGGGAGGTGCAAGATGTTTGATCACTTCACCAATATGGAATTCATGGTTCTAAGCTTTATCGCCATGTTTGTTTTGATCGGATTCATTTTACTTCTTGACGAACAGATTCAGCGATTCAAGGGGGACGAGTGACAAGCAAGGACAAAGCGGTACAAAGCTACATGCTCCACCCTCAAGCGCTCGTCGAATTAGTCGCAGCATTGGATGACGAGAAAGGATGGGATGTGCGTAACGGAATCATAACAGCATATCTGGAATCTATACATAAAGCGCAAAACAGAGAAACCCGACTAACAGAAAGCGCTGCATTTGAGGATTTTGGCAAATATATCTACTGCGTACTTTTCAATAAATCCAAGTCTCAGATTGAAGATGACTGGGAAGGATTAGACGAAAACGGTTTGACAGAATATGAATTAAGAAAATTGGAGATGGCGCGATGACTGACGAACAAGACAAAGCACAAATGGAAGAACGGGAGCAGAAAGAAATGAATATCTATCAAAGAATGCTGGCGATTATGGGCGAGCTTAAATACATCCAGAAAGGTGACAAGCAGGTAAACGGACAATATCGCTTTGTTGGCCACGACGCTGTTACCGCTAAATGCCACGACATGTTTGTTAAACACGGTGTGTACTGTTTACCCGACGTTAGAGAATGGCGACAAGACAATAATCGCACTGAGGTCACAATGGATATGACGTTCGTTAACGTTGACCAGCCTAACGACAAAATGGTGATCAGGGTATTTGGATTTGGTGTTGACAATCAAGACAAAGGGCCAGGTAAAGCAGTCTCTTACGCTTACAAATACGGCTTACTTAAAGCCTTTGCATTAGAAACAGGTGACGATGCTGAGAAAGACAGTATTGATCATATAACAGATTTGGAAGTCGCTATTAAGGAGCACAGGGAAACCATAGATTTTATTAAGACTGCCATTGCTGAAGATAACCTATCAGCCGCAGCAGAAGCATGGTTTGAATTAAGCGATGAAGAAAAGAAATCGTTATGGGTGGCTCCATCGAAAAATGGACCGTTCACAACAGAAGAAAGAAGGATTATGAAAACATCAGAATTTAGACAGGCACATTATGGAGAAGCAGCATGACAGATAAGCAATTTGTAGACGGGCTAATTATCAAGCCGCCCAGAGATAACGCCCCCGATTTTGTTAAGGGCCAGATATCCATTAAGCGTAAAGAGCTGGGCAATTGGTTGAGAGGTAAAGAAGAAGACTGGATTAACCTTGATATTAAGGTTGGTCAATCAGGTAAATGGTATGCCGAAGTAAATACGTGGAAACCAACACAACCTCAAGCGGCCAGTGCTGCTGATGAACTCGATGATTTGCCATTTTAAGGCAGTGGAGACAACCACATTAAAAAACACGACTCCCTCCCTGCGGGGTGAAAGGCCCCGCTTTTTAACCTGGAGATGACTATGAACAGCTTTGAACGCAAAGATACCCTGATTCAACAGGAGTGCTCTAAAAAGGGCCTTCGTGGGCGCGTAAATGCACATTGCATTGATTGTGGCTATGACCCCCTTGATAAGGGTACTTGGCGTCAACAGATACACCGTTGTGCTATCACAAATTGCCCATTATTTGATGTTCGGCCCCTATCGAGAGGTGAAATATGACATTTAGTGAAGAAGGCCATAAGCAACCCATCCTAGACCTTGGAAACATGAACGATCTTCAGGAAGGCCGGTTTGTGATATGGGTCGCGTCAAAAGAAGATGCTACCGCAGTGCTGGGTGTGTTTTCCTGGATAGAAGAAGAAATGAGCCGTAGTGAACCGGAAACAGAAGAAGGCAAAGCACGTAAGGCGATGTTTGAGAGAGCTTATAAACTTATCCACAAGCGAGTTCGTTATTCAGAGGAGTTTGATAATGGAACAGACTGAGGTATGCCCAAAAGTCGCGATGTTTATCGCCGCGTTAATTACTGTTACCGGACTGACTGTTTACGCAGTCGATGAAATATCCGAGGCGATACAGAACAAAGTGGTGAAAGTCTACCATCAGCAAGAGGATGGGACTTTTGTGCATGTTGAGTAAATAGTTAGCGAGGCTAGGTGGGTGCCAGGAATATCTTCCTACGGGTCCGACTCCCGTTGCCTCGCGCCATATTAGGAGAGTGAAATGAGTGTATCGAACATAGCTGGACTAGTAATGATTGCCCTGTTCTTTTTTATCATTACGATTTTATTAGCCATTATTTTCGGCTTGAAGCCAGCATTAATAATGATTGGAATGGCGCTATTTACTACGATTTTTCTTGAGACAGCATTTTACTTGATTGATAAATAACCCCTACATACTAGAACATGAACTGGAATAGACATTTAAGTGAATGCTACAAATTAGAAATAGCTGATTATTTCTACTCTGACTATTTTACTTTTTGGCCGGATAGAACATACAAGGCGTTTAAACGAATAGATGAGATTTTGGGCTAACAATGTACCTTAAAATCAACCCACTGCTAAAAGAATATGCCAACCTATCAGGGCTAACTCAGGATGCTATCCGTTGCAAGATCAGGGATGGCTATTGGGTAGAAGGCAAGCAATATGTGAAGGCCCCTGATGGTAAGATCAGGATATTATTGGAAGGTGTGGATAAATGGGATAGAGGTGAAGAATGAAATATAGAAAGAAACCAGTTGTGATTGAAGCTGTTGAGTGGACAGGTCAAAATTTATTTGACGTTATAACCTTTACCGATGGGAAGCCGGACTTGTCTAGCGATATTCAGAAACACAAATGGCAAGAGTATTGTGAGCTTGTTGCTACTAGTGGATTTAAAATAAAAACATTAGAAGGTTGGATGCGCGCTAGAATTGGCGACTACATTATCAAAGGAGTTCAAGGTGAATTTTATCCATGCAAACCAGACATCTTTGAACAGACGTATGAGAGGGTGGAATGAAAAGAACAGGGGTAAGAGTCAGAGGTAATTCAATACAGATATATTTCGAGTATCTGGGGAAAGTGAGATACGAAACATTAAAGTTCAAAAAGGTAAACGTTGCTAATCAGAATGCCGCTGCGTTATTGCGAGAGAGGATTGTAACCAAGATTAAGGAGGGAACCTTTGACTATCTGAAGGAATTCCCACACTCGCAAATCGCTAAAAAGCTTTATCTCAGACGAGGTGGAAATACAGTGGGTGGGGCGTTGGATGAGTGGCTGGATAGTGCGAAGTCCGAGTTAAAACATTCAACCTGGATTGATTACAGAAACTCAGTCGATGTACTGAAAAGAGAGTTTGGGGACACCCTGCTTCCTAAATTAGCTAAGAAGGATATTGTGGGGTTTATTAAACGACAGGATATCAGTCAGAAACGTGCAACGAATCTATTAATTCCATTACGTCATGTGTTGAGGGAAGCGGTAGAGGATGGCGTGATTGATGTGGATGTGTTGAGGGATTGGAAACCAAGAATCCAGAAGAAAGCACATAAGTCTGAGATTAACCCGTTTACCAAAGAAGAACAGTTGTTACTTAAGGGTGATTCCGAAATACAGGCATTCATTCAGTTCTGTATCTGGACTGGCTTGAGAACAGGCGAAGCGTTAGCGTTGGAATGGGACGATATTGACGATGACGTAATCCATATCACCAAAAGCCTGTCATATGGAGTTGTATCCCTACCCAAAACCAAGGCAGGTATTCGCGATGTGAGCTTAAGACCCAAAGCCAGAGAAGCGCTTAAGTTAATGGCACATACCCGCTTTAAGAAAGGACGCGTCTTTACCTTTAAGACAGACAGCCAGGTCAGAAAGCAATTTGTACAGCTTTGTAAGCGCACAGGCGTTGCATACAGGAAGCCATACAACACAAGGCATACCTTTGCATCCATGATGTTAAGTGCGGGTGAGAACGCGATGTGGGTAGCGCATCAGATGGGGCATTCAGATGTAAATATGATTGCCAGAGTGTACGGCCATTACATCCCTTCGGACAGGAATGAGGGAAGTTTGGCAGACAGTATGTTTGGAGAGTGATATGGAACTAGTAATAAATAGATGTTTCGGTGGATTTCAATTAAGTATTGAAGCTCAAAAGCTTTACGCCAAGAAATCCGGATTTGAGTTGTTTTTTTATAAGCAGACAAAATACATTTACAAAGATGACGTGAATGAAGATGATATCGCATACTCCATAGAAGAATATGACGGTAATGAACATGTCGCCGAGACACATAGAACCTGGTATTGATGGAAATCGTGACAAGAACGTGACAAGCGATGCTTAAGTATTTGATTAATAACGAATGGATGCGGGTTCAATTCCCGCCGCCTCCACCATGCACTATCCATTCCCACTGTTATAAATCAATCACTTACAAGCCTGTCTTCACAATTCAATTGTGGCGTATAGGTGTCGTATGGTCTAAAAGTGTGACAAAAAACGTGACAAATTGGTTAATAAATATACAGGGGTCCATAGGAATTCCAAGGGACCTCGATTTAAACAATCGCCCGACATCTATTGGGCAAGAATAGGAGAAATACCATGAATACATACGAAGTTGAAATGAGTTCTAAGCCAGGAATGTGGGAATTCTACGATGGCACTGTAACTGTTCAAGCGCGTAACGATATTGAAGCAGAACAAATAGCAATTAGAAAATTAGCGACAGGCGCTTTTAAAGATAGAGGATATTGCGCTTGGCGAGTGCATGGCGTCAAGAGAGTTAACTAACCCCATACGCAGAGAGGATTGAGATATGTGGATTAAAAAATTCTTTAGCATGGAATCTGCAACAGGAAAGTTTTGTAGGTTGATGCAGGAAGCAGCACAAGAGCGCCGCCGACAAAGACATATTTGTTATTACGGCAAAGAATCAAAAGCAGGTAGCGTATATAACCACCCCTCACACAGTTAACTATAGGAGTAGATGATGGAAATACAAGCACTACCGCCATATGTTAGCCCTGAACATAAAGAGGTAATTAAAAACGGTGAAATCGCTTTGAAGAATTATGAGGATTTTTTAGCGGGGCAGTTGAGGAAACATTACAATTTGAATAATGAAGGCTGCATAAAGGCATCTGATGAAGATATTTATAATGCTCACCGGGATTTTAAATATGATCCAATTAGAAAGAAGATGATTGATCAAATATCTATCTTAAAACTTATGTATGAGCGGCCTAGACTTCTTGTTAATAACCCCATCGTTTAATGAGGTAGAGATATGAACAAGTTTGAAGATAGTTTGAGAGATGTTATATCAATAGCTATGACAGATGGATTCAGAGACAACATCGATGAAAAGCCTCATATAGACAATTTAAGAGATTTATTGAAAGAGCATATAGAATTGAAACACAAGAAACTAAATGAAAATGAATATTTTGCTTATTACGTTATTACTGAAGATTTTGAGGAGTTTCTAAATGACAAGTGATGAGATAGATGAACAGGCGATTGAGATATTAGAAAGGGAATTTCATTGGCACAGAATGAACGTTCAAACTCACATGATTACATCAGAAGAAATGGATCAAAGAGCTAAACACATCTGGAACCAGCTCAAAGCCTTAGATAAACCAGAAGGGGTTAGTGATGAGTGATATAGATAAGATGAAAGAGTTGTTGTATGAATTTGGTTATGAGAGTTGGAACTGCGGGCTGCAAAAAATTGAATATAATCCTGCCGAGGATATACCTATATTAGCCAAAGAAATAGCCGATCTACAGAATGGGTGGATTAGTGTTGAGTCTGCACCTAAAGATGGGTCAAAATTTATCGGGTTGTATCCGAATAGAAAAGTTTTTACGACTTGGTGGCAAGCTTATAATAATTATACTAAAAATAAAGATGGAGGGCATTCTGTGTCTAGCCATCGTCATGAGTGGACATACGACGAAGGCGATTCAATAGTCCCTTCTAGGAAATTAATTGCATGGCAACCACTACCAGAACCGCCAACTAAACCTCAAACGTCTTGATCGTCTTAATACATACTTTAGGAATACCAAGAACTGGCTCGTATGTGTCTGCTGTGTGATTGAAGTAGAAAGCAAGGTGGATATATTCGTCATCTTCTTTGACGACAAGACCACCATTTAGAATAGGATCAATAGCCATATCGTCATCTGCTTTACGTCGTTTGAACTCAGATGAATCAACCCATTCAATAAATGCTATTTTCATATGATTACTCAAAAAGAACTGAAAGAATTATTACATTACGATCCTGAAACAGGGATTTTTACTTGGAAAGCCACGCTTACAGGTACAGCTAAAAAAGGCGGAATTGCTGGGCACCAACATAAATCAGGGTACATAAAAATAATGATTAGAGGTAAATATTATTACGCTCATAGGCTGGCGTGGTTATATATAAACGCTAAATTTCCAGAGAAATATATTGACCATATCAATCAAACTAAAAATGATAACCGTATCGATAATTTAAGAGAGGCTACAAATTCCCAGAACCAGATGAATATATCTAAGCACCCAAGGAATACGAGCGGAGTTAGAGGCGTTTGTTACAATAAACAGACCGTTCAATGGAAAGTACAAATGAGAGTTAATGGGAAAGATGTATTTTTAGGTTATTACGATTATTTGATCCAAGCAAAAAATGTACGGCTGGAGGCAGAGAAATATTACTTTGGTGAGTTTGCTAACTAATCCATCCATCTGTACGCCCATATTTTTTCTTCAGGAATGGCTTAATGTCCATCTTCTCATATTTGCGGCAAAGGTAATTTAATGACACCGGCATGATGTCATAACTACCATCTTTGACTTCATGTTTATAAACTATCCCTTTCCAATGGTCTTTGTGCTGCGGGCCAATATAATCGTGATCATATAGATAGCAAGCACCTGCAACTAATCCTTGTATTGTTGTGCCGTTAATCAACTCTCTATTGCCGTACATTAAAACCTGTTGATGACCTTGGGTAAAACTAAACCCAATATTTTTCATGCGTGTGGTAATACTCTCTCCACTGTACGCTTTAGAGCTGCCATGAGGATAAAAATAATGACAATAACCGACGCCATCAATATAAACAGGCTTGAGAAAATCGTGAACGTGATCGTACCAATCGTTATATTCGAGGTCTTCAATACCAAAGAGTCCTTCAAACTCCGCGCTATTTTCAATCGCTCGTAATATGCGAGCCTCATGGTTACCCAAAGTAATATGAGTTTCACACCTATTCCAATGCTTATCATTGATAAGTTTTTCGAAAAGGATTTCATTTGCTTTCTTAACACACTCAAAATCCTCCTTGACTCTACGACCCTCAAATGACTTCTTCCCCTTGTTATAAGAAGATAGAGAAGCCATGTCAGCCATATCCCCAATGTTTACAATCACATCAGGCTTTTTCTCTAGTATGTAAGAGCCAATCCAGCGAAGATGATCGTTGGCTGTATTGGGTGTAATTTGCAAATCCGGGATTAGTAAATGTTCCCTAGTTGCTTTCATATCTACGTCCTGTAAAGTTTATAGGGCGTTATGGAGTTACCGCACGTTGTCAAAAAACTTCAGCTCTAAGGCGTCTTTATCTTCTGATACGTTTTCATAATGTTTATTTTGGAAATGGTTGACTTGAGATTGTATTGCATCAATCTGCTTTTGCTCATACTTTGCTATTAAGTCTTGACGGTCTTTTAGCCAGGCAACATTTCTGTCTATCTTTCCGTCAAGTGAGTTAGATAAGAGCGTTGCATAGAAGGCAACCGCAGCACCGGACATGGCTAGAGCTGGCAATAATGCACTCCAGTTAGTCTTGTTTACATCGCTTAATCGTGAGCTGACAATGCGCATAAACTCACGCAGATCACCGCTTAATGTTTCTACGTTAGATGTAAGACTGTCTAAATGCGCCTCGATCCCTGATACTTTTCTATCAGTTGTTTTTAGCTCATCGGCAAGCGATGAATACTTGTTGTCAACGTCCATATTATTGTTCTAGTTCTAATGTTTTAATCGTGACTTTACGAGCGTTGTATTTGCGAATATCCGTAACAACGTTCTCGATAATCGGCCAACTTGTTTTGATATGATGGATGTCTGTAGTAAAGGCATCACAGTTACGTGTTGCCATGACGCCATCACGACATGCTTTCAATAACTCTGAATGAGTTTTATTAACATGCCCTACTACATCACATGCCAGCAGCGGCGCCGAGAGCAGCGCCGATAGACCAGTAAGCCATATCACGAATGCTACCTTCACCATCTGGTTTCCCCTCATGTTGTTTTAATTCCCGAACATAAGCCGCACCCACCACAACAGGGATAGCAAACGGGCCAATAAACATACTTAAACCATAGGAAGCGGCAAACCCAATACCTGCATGGGCTGCCTGATCGATAGCTTCATTAGCGTGAACAGGATTTAAAAGTAAGACTAAAATTAAGAGACTTCTTGCCATCGGTTTATCACTCTCATACGATATTCGTTAATACTGGCAGCGACTTCAGCGGGGCTGGGTTCACGAACAACATTGCCGTCTTCATCCCGATACTGAGAAAGTACTTGTTTGATTTCTTCTTCGGACAAACCCCATTTATTAACAATGTTGAGTCCCGCTGCAATCAGCGTTAACCCTTTTGCAACATCGTCGCCATATTCGTTAACCAAACCGGCTACGGTTAATACGCTTGATAAGCTCATTATTTAAACTCCTGTCGATATTTAGAAGGCAACGCTTCAACAATGGCGATAAAAATCCCCTGTGCTAATTCAACCTTGTTATAGCCTTGCTGTAAGGCATCGCCGATTTCACCACCAATCACATTACATCGAGTGGTATCCTGAACATCGGGGTTAGAACAACGGTCTTCCTGTTCCTGTTTTAGCTCGTAGTATTTCGCGTAACCCTGATTAGAGGCTTCCAGTAGATCGAATCCTTCCAACACCTTTAAATGCAGGTCTTGTGCTCTGCCTTCAGTAATCACGCCTTGGTTCATAAGATCAAACACAATTGAATCCGCTAAATCCAACTTAGCTGCTGAGACAATTAACGCCTCACCAACATTCTCAGGTTTTGTAGCGCATCCGGTGACTGCAAAGGCAATCGCCAGGAATAAAAACCCTAACTGCTTCTTAATGCTTAACTGCTTAATCATTTACTTTTCTCCAATGTTTCAATAAGTATTCGCTTATCTGTATCCGGTAACTTGCTTGTATCGATTTTGATAATATTAGGGTTGCCGAATGTTAGTTTTGCACTGGCAGATAACCGGCCATAAAACGCTATAACCAATCCACCTATCTGCATTAAAATAGTAAGAAAAATATCCAGATCAGTTTCAGTAACAGCGATATCGCCATTAGCGAATGCAGCACCTAATGCACTGATTAGAATTCCCCAAATACCTTTGCTTTGTAAAAAGTTCTTAGTGTCCATTTCTATCTCCTGTCCTCGTATGCTCGTCTTAACCAGCCTTTCTCAAACTTCTGGTTTTCTTTTCTTGCGTAAATAAATAACCGATACAATCCCGCTGCTTCACTTTTCATCGCAGATATCAGTTGTTTGGAATTACAGCTATTGGCTGCCATGATGGTGTGAGGGCCGATTAATCCGTCATCTTTTGTATACTGACCACAGGCACGACACGCTCTCTGTAGTAACTTGTGGCCGTTCTTAGCGCCCATGTTGATTGAGTGGTCAAATGTCTTAATTGCTACTTCCTCACACTGCAATCGGTCGTAGTTGTACGCCATCCACCAATCTCTTAAATAAATGGCTTTTGCGTCTTCTAGTGTTATCGAGGCGATGTCTAAGTGAGGATAAGTCCGTTTACTAATACCAAACTTAGTCTCTCCCCCTAAATCGGAAGAATCGTTTACGTAGCCGCCCTCTAGCCCAATGATTTTTTCGAAGGCTTTTTCAAACGTGCTCATTAGTATTTAATGATCCTGTATGTGCCCATATTGACTGAGCGGGTTTCATTACCACCGGTCGAGCCTACAGAAGCTGCTCCTATAGGAATGGTAGTACCACCAGATGCGCTAACTACTCCAGAGGTGCTGCCAACAACTCCTGAATGTGTGTGCGCTTGAAGTTCGTCTTCCTGTCTTGTACCCGCGTTATCACCACTCGTGCCATCACCGCGATCTGCACGACTTGATGCATCTGGGTCTAAATATTGAGTGATTGTGTGTGTGCCTGAACCTGCGCCAGTAATATTGATTTGCGTTCCAGCTAACGCATTTGCGTAAGATGTCGCTAACTGAATTTCATCTGCATCAACATAAATTGTGTAATAAGTAGTACTTGCAGAAAGTCCTGTTGGGAGCGTTGTGGTTGAACTAACCCTGACAGGAATACCATTACGATAATATCTGTGATTAGAAGCTGTCGTTAGTTCGTCTGTTCCAGCATCAGCAGTAAATTCAAGATCAGGGATGTCCACAGTGTAACGAGAAAACATGCCACGCCAATCAGGGAGATTAAATGTTGTTGATCCGTCGCCGTCACCATATTCCGAGCCAATTAGGGAAAACAATGTCGCGTATGTAGTTCTTGATACTAGCTGACCATTACACAGAAGAAATCCTGATGGTTCAGTTGAACTAGGGTAGTCAAACATCGCACCCGCAGGAATAATGCCTGTTACGGCCCCAGTAAAAGTTTTATCGCCAGTAATCGTTTGCGCGGAAGATAAATCAACCCCACCATCTTTTAATGAAATATAATTCCCCGACGCGGAAACAATAAATTCCAAAGCACCTTTTACCGGAATAGATACAGACCCGTTAGTTGTCCCATCTAACGCATCACCAGAATTTGCCAGATCAACAGTAATTGCAGACGAATGAGAGTTGTATACATATACCCTGTAACCAGTTGACACAGAGGCGACAGAGATTAGAGATATCGTTACACCAGCCGTTACATTGAGTACTTTGTTATAATCACCGGCAACTGTGGTGTAATTGGTTGACTTTGCATCTGGCCCCTGATTAAAATGACTAGTAAGAGCGGTTTGCAGGGAGTCGACCTGATCTGCAATAGGGTCAGATAGTTTTGTTTTATGCTTAGACCAGTTAACCTGGTTAGACGCAGCTACCGTTCCATCGTCAGCCGGAGGGCTGGCATTGTAACCTGATCTTGATACTGTGCTGAATTTAGTGCCCATTAACTATCCTTGTTTATGAGAAATCTATTAATACTTGTTTTGTTCGTATATGGATGCGCCACCCCATACTCAGATAAAGGGTTGATGGGTGGTTATGATGATTTGCAACTAGCGGAAAATGTTTTTCAGATACGATTTAAAGGCAACGCATATACCAGTAAAGAAAAAGCTGCTGACTACACGCTATTAAGAAGCGCGGAATTAGCTAAAGAAAACGGGTTTGGTTACTTTATAATTACCGAGAGAGACTCTTGGAATAAGATTTACAAACATCAGGAACCAGACAAATCAGAAACATCAGGCTCCGTACGTGTTATGAACAAAAATTCAGCAACGTATAAAGAAACTACAGTTACCGAAAGAGGTAGCTCTCTTACGTTCCTCAAGCCAAGAACAGAAAATACAATTGTCTGCTTTAAAGAAAGACCTGATTCATTAGGGTCGTTTTATGATGTAAACTTTATTATCCCGCAACTAAAATCAAAGTACGGGATCACTTCTCAAGAGTAAACTCTTGAATAATATCGCCTGCAATAGGGAAGTTTTCTAACAGCTTAAATTCAAAATCCTCATCGCTTGCTAATGCGTCAATATCTGTTCCCGCTTTATCTAACAATTGAAGTCCAATAGCAAATGGAGTACCAATCTCACTGCCAGCTATTTTAGCGGTAGCCTTCCCTATCTTTCCTCGTTTTAAATCAGGCTTTGCTCTGTCGATATTAAACTTAGATAAACCGTAAGCACGAAGCAGGTTTGCGTAAGCTGAATCCGACATCTCCCACTCACGGCCCAACATGAAGTCTTTAATAACATCAGTTCCCATGTTTGCTGCCATAAATAAAGCGGTGTACTCCATAATGCGAGACATGCCACGAACGATCTGTTTCTTATTGCCAGTCGCAATACCGTCCGAGATATCCCTTAACGCTGTTCTTCTGATTAAGTCCACCTGTTTAATAGTGAACGATTTCAGCATGTAGAGAATTCTACCGTTAGGAATCTGTATATATTTTAGCGGCATTTCTGCAAGTGAGATAGGCTGCGTATCTGATAGCCTGTTAAACAGGAATAACGCCATATTCTCGCTAGGATTATTATTAGCAATATCGCCAATAAGATCGTCTATCTCTGAACCAAACTCCGCCGCGTAGGTATTCCTGAATCGCTTTACCTTGCCCGGATCAAGCTTGCCGTTTGTTAATAGTGATTTCTGGGCTTTGATCCTGGATGCGTTGATTGATGTGGTCTTACCAAACTGGTCTACCATGTTAAAACCTGACCATCTAAACATTGTGTCCAGAAATTTAGCTGTCTTTGCGGCATCCTCTATTTCAGCAGATATCCTCACTACGCCAATATCTTTAGCAGTTAGTGGTACTTTTCTTCTAAGCGTTTGCCCTACTGACTTGGTAGTATTGTAAACACCATTGTAATAAGCAGATAACGCAAGATCACCAAACTGAGTAACAGCAGAACGGATTTTAGCAATTGTTGCTGCGTAGAAGATATTCTTTGCGTTCTGAAGTATTTGAGATGACGGTGCTTTAGAATCTACTGTTCTTGCCTGTACATAAGCCTGTATTTCCTTGAAGTCATCCGCATTGATCTTACCTTCGTCCTGTAGCTGTTTGACAAGTTTACCAATGGAGTTATTCTCACCCAGATTTTTGCCAAAGAACTTTTGTGTCTCAATGTTTTCAACGGCTGACTGAATGTAACCCTCTAACGATCCTCTGAAACCAGCGTAGAACTTCTTATTCTCAGGGGTCACTTCTTCAACACGACGTTCTTTAAACTGGCCCATCTTGTTTGAGGTTTGACGGCCCGCCAGCACAGAGTTAATTACTTCGTACTCTTCCTGAGGGGTTAGTTTCCTGCCCTCTTTTGCTTCGACTTTCTGAATGGCTTTAACTAAATTGATATCGCCCTCAACACCAAATGATCTCTTTAATCCTTCGAGGTCTTTTACCCGTCTTGGCCAGAAGTTTTCCAATCGGTTGAATTCAATGCCTGCTGACTCTGCTTCACCTGCCAGTTCTTCCAATAAATTGATCGCTTCGTCAAACCCATTGATTAGGTTATGAGCGTGTTTCTTTTGATCTGACTTGGATAAGCGTTCTGCATTCCGTTGTAGTAAGTCCCTTGCTTCATCAAACTTTCCGTTAGAAACGAGCAAGTCAAGCTCATCTTGTGCTGCTTTAGGAATAGCTCTTGTTGCCCGAACAAATGGATCAATTCTTTTTAAATGATTCGCTGTTCTGACAGAAATGGAACCTTCAAAGTTACGTGCTAATCCCTGTAATCTTGGGTCTATATTCTCTAATACTGTAGAGATAGGGGAAAGCAGTTCGCTTGCGCCCTTCGTAAAACTGTTGAAGTGTGTTCGCTTTCTACCTTCTGGTACTTTAGAAATATCCCGGCTAGGAATGTTGTCGTCCAGATCAACATCAACTTTGTTTTTGATTTCTGTTTTTGTCTCACCTCTTGGCTTGGAATCTATCAGCGGGTCTTCAAGAGTGGGAATAATATCTTCGACTTCATCCAGCGCATCTGTAGGTGACTTGCCTTCTTTGATTACCTTGTCTGCAATTTCTTTTTGGACAACTTCAGCCGTTTTCCCTGAGTTTTTAACGGCACGGCCAACCACTTCACGGGTAGGTTTACCAAGTAAAAATAATGGGCCTAAAGCAAAACCAGCAGCACCCCCTACTCCCGCAGCAAGCGTGATACGTCCAGCATCCTTTACTTCGTTAAACCTGTTTAGCTGCTCACGTGTTTCAATCCCCGCCTCAATCATCGCCGCTGTCACACCGGAGCCTGTCATACCAGCAAGGGTTTTGGTAACCGGTCCTGCGCTCTTTGAGATAGCAGCAACCGCCCTTACACCAGAAATAAACCCACCCGGCGTTGCAAGCAACTCAGGGTTTTTTGTCATTTCATTTAAGATGGCAGCAGTAGACGCGCCGGGATTATTTGCAATTGAGTTGTAGACTTCTTTGGCAAGTTTCTTACCAGCCTCAAAATTTATCTCTTGACCTAACTCGGAATCAAGCTCGATCCCGATTTCCTCTCTCAGTCCTTTATTGAGATTGGATAACTGTTCTTCTGACATGCCTTCCTGCAATCCCTTTTGAAGGTATGTCTTGGATATTGCTTCAGCACGTTTCTTTGCATAAGGGTTTGCGTCTTTAGTGAATAAAGACATCATGCCAGAATACGTTCTTAATAGATTGAGCGGATTAACAGTCGCGGCAATATTGTCTAGCGGATCATCAGAAAATACATTCTGGGAAGTACCAGACACGAAAGACTCAGTAGGGTCTTTTATTGCTTCGTTAAACTGGTCAATGAACCCGGGCCTCTTTAATTGATTAGCCGCTTCTATAGGATCATCTGTAGGAGATAGATTTGTGATATTCCCACTACCACCCTCAACAAAAGATTTAATAGTATCTCGTCTTTTATCTAGTGGATTAGTGCTTGCCCCAGAATTCAGCTCTGCTAGTTCTTCGCTGGTAAATGGGCTTGAGTTAGCATTTAGCTCTTCTGTTTCCTCTTGAGAAAAAGCAAAAGAATCTGCTATAGCCGCCCCAGAATTCAGCTCTGCTAGTTCTTCTTCAGTAAAGTCGGCCATTTACTGAACCGGCGCCCATTGATTATTACCTAAATACCTAGCCTGCTTGCCTGAAGATAAAACCCTAATTTCCCCGACAACAGGAGGGCGCATCTTGCCAATAATCTTGGCAGCTTCTTGAGGGTCGAACGATGTTTTTTCATCAAATGGTACAAAGTTGTCTGCACCTGTTGTTATAACTGCTCCCTTAAGCGCTGTTGATGCCCTAAGTAAAGCCTCATTAGATGACAATCCAGGAGTCGCCTTTTGGATAATTCTTGATAACTCTGAAGTTGCTTGAGCGAAACCCCTTTTATCCGTATCTTTAGATATTTTCTTGTAATCAACATCGGACGACAAGAATGTTTCAGCATTCTTTACGTCATTAGCTGAAACTTTAGCTGGCACTCTTGAATTAAGCGCAGCTGTCTCTGCATTTTTGGCTGCTGTCTGTGCATTAAGGATATCAACTTCATTTAATCTTTGCTCAGTCAGCTCTAGCTGTTTTGATGAGTTATCAACACGACGTTGTTCTGTATTAGCTTTCTGCTGTTCGATATCAGATAACGAGATGTTATTTAGTATTGCCGCATTCTCAGCGCCATACTTAGCCCCAAATTCCTGTATGATCTTTTGTCGTCTAGGATCGTTATCAGGCATGTCCTTTAAGGCGTCGGATATCACATCAAATGCTCTTTCCTGTTCCTCATCCTGAAGCTTCAAACTACGCTTTAATTCAGCCTGTCGCTCACGATATTCTCGATCAGCGTCAGACTGTTCTTTTTGGAAATCGCGATTCTTTTCGTTTTCATTACGTCTGAATTCACGGTCTTCTTCTTTCTCGCGATTACGTCTTTCTTCTTCGCGAGATTCAGCCTCACGACTTCGAATGCTGTTAGCAATATCTCCTGACTCATCAAATCCAGCTAACGTTGCAGCAATCAGTCTTTGCCCAAGGCCTCTTTGAGAAACCGGCTTTTTGGTATCTTCAAGAAAGCGGTCTAACGCGCCCTGTGCGGCTCCGTTTATTCCTGTTATTTTTGGTCCTATTGGCATAATTATAATCCGAAAAATGCGCCACCAATCTTAATGGCGGTGTCGATTGGATCGCGTCCTTCACCATCAGGATCAAGTCCTGCAATCGGTGAAAGCCCTAACAATGAGAGTTCTTCGTTAAGTCGCTGTTGTCCGATCAGGTTTAAAAACTCTAATACCTGTTGCTCCTGATTTGCCGTTGACTGTTGCTGTCTTAACCCTTCAGCATCAGCACCCAGAATTGAGTTCAGGATATTAGCCTCTAAACCTAGTGACTCTCTATCCAGTAAAGCACGTTGATCAGATAAGTCTCTCTCACCCAAACGTCGTTGCTCGCCCAATGCGCTGGCCGCCAATGAAGAGCCGTTTAAACCTCTACGTGCAAAGCCTCTTTCTGTGCTTGCTAAAGACTGTTCGAGATTATCTCTGAACGGTCTTAATGCGGCGTCAGTAACATTACCAACACGCGGTAACAAGTTTCTAAAATCTGAGACTACTTGTGAGGCTTGACCGGAGGGGCGAATACCCTGAATACGGCTTAACAACCCACGTACACCTGCTAATCCTTCGTCCTGAATCCCGCGAATAGAAGGATCAATTTGTGTGGTAAAATCGTTCGACCCCTCTCTAACTGCAAAGCTCTTTTGAACGCCGTTACGCTTTACAAAAAAGTCTTCAGTCGGTTTTGCTTTGCTTCCGAATAGTGGCATTGAAGGCCTCCTTGCCTCTTACCTGATATAAGTACAAATCCCCATCTTTTGAACCACCTCTTACATTTCCTAAAGGGTGGTTATATGGGAACAGCACTCCGTAAGTTGTTACTCGATTAAAGAATGGAACATCCTGTTCCAGCACTCTTAGCTCTACACATCCGACATTGGCGTTCTTCATCATTCGAAAATAATTAACTGCCATACGAAGCTTGTTCTGTTTGGTTGCCCAAGGAAAATATTCAAAGTAAGGCTGGATATTCCACCCGTCTGACTTCTCTGTAATTAACCCAATCGGGGCTTTATCACCGCTATTGATTTTATTCTTGTCTTCAACGATCAATATTCTTGTGCAGTGGTTATAAAGGTCATCAACTTCTAGGTAAAATTGTTCTTTCTCGATGCCTTCTGGAAGATCGAAGGAGCCTCTTAGATAAGCTGCCCATAAAATCTTGTAGTCTTTTTGATCTTGATCTAAAGGATTTAGCTCTCTTATATAAGGCTTCCCTTTTAAATCGATGCGTTTTCTTTTTACGAGCGATAATTCTTTCTCATTCTTCAATGTTAACGCTGTCAATTAAAAACTCCTTTTCAGTATCTAGGGAAAGTTCCAGAAACGCAGAACTTCCAAGTCCACCAGGCGAAAACCCCTGTGATTGTTGAGCAGCACCCAGCAAAGTAGTTGTGCCGTAATAAACAGCGCCACCATAATAATAAGCCCCACCATAAACAGTCGGGGATTGATCTTGTTGCTTTAGCTTGATAGTTGATGTGGTTGAATAAAGCTCATCAGAGAAATCAAGTGCCAACGTTAGATCAACTTCACTCCTTCGTCTGTACTTAACTCTACCTTCTACGCTTTTACCTCTAATCTGTATGAGGGGTAATTTGCGGCGAATCTCAATCACACCCGATCCACCGTCACCCTCACCAGTTCCATCCATTTTGAATATATTCCCATCTGTATCACCCCAATACACAGAATATTCTGTCCCGTTGGGAGAGCGCATATAAGCCACAGACGTGGCATTAAATTGTGAGTCATGCGTTGTTGTAAATGGAACCCAAGGGCTTAACTCAGTACCGATGAGATGTTTGTATAATGCCAGACATTTGTTCGTTCCAAACATATAGACTTTCTGTCTGGACTCGTCATATACCATTTTTGTATTACCAATGGTTGCAATGGTTTCAGGTATCTTTATTGATAAGTCATTAGCCTGTACGTCACCGGATGTGTCAACCGCCCTGAGTGATTCTATTGCACCTTTGCGCTGCCATATCCAGTCATTACCAATATTAACAAACGCCTGTTCGCCAATCGCGTTAGACTTGGCATATAGTGGGACGATATTGTAATTGGTTGTGTCTGTTCCAGTGATTTCGTAAATACGCCCGTTCACTGTTGAAACAATTAGCTTCTCGTTAAACACATCAAACCCATTAATTTCTTTCAGGTCTGGTGTTGTTAAAAAGAAGGCAACATTTGCCGTGCTGGGAGAAGATGTTGAGTCTTGCCCCTTCCCTCGTGTTGAAGGATCAATGGTTCTTGGGTCTTCAAATGCAGACGCCACAATGACATGCGGCAGGTCTACCGAATTATCATTGACATTTGCATACCACATGCGGTTGTTAAATGCTTTGGCATATTTCGCTTTGGTGTTCGTACCACCTGATGAAATCATATTGCCAAAGGTAGTACCATCCCATCGCTTAATTACATTGACTTTATTCAGATCAGTAATCGCAATAGTTTGATCTAACTGCCACGCTTCTGAAATAAAATTACCACCTGTGGTTACTGTTGATACCGCAGTCCCTAACGAACTGGTTCCATCCCATTCATAGACTTGCGTGTCGGCAATAACAACAGTAGATGAAGTATCAGATCGATCAATCAATTGGCAAATACCATTAATCTCTCGTGCTGATCCTTCAGTAACCTTGAGGTCGAAAGCCATCCTTGGCCGGAACTGCGAGTTCCCAACCTCTAATTCAAAATTTCTACCGGATATACATTCTCCAGTTGAAATGAATTCATCATTTAATTCGTTAACCCCACCAGGGAAGACAAACTCAGGCATACTTTCTACCGTATCGGTTGCTCGCTTGCGTCGGTCTGATTAAATGTAATAATGCTGCCTTGGAAGAAGACCAGACGGGGTTGTCTTCCATGCGCTGTATTTGTATTTTTTCAGCAAGTACCTTCCACCGCTCTGATGCCATTGCAACAAATACCTCATCCTGCTCTGATGTTTGGAATGGAAGCTCGTCTGTCTCTGATGTCGGCATTGTCTGTGCCTCATAATCAAACGAATAGGTTAAGACAGTCGAAGGCACTGGGTATAAACCTATCTGCCTTGGCTCGTTACTGTTTTCTTCTTCATACCACCACTCGGGGCGGCCTGTTTGTGTATCCCACGTTGTATAATTCTGTCTTAAACTGTCGTAACCGCCTTTATATTCGTACAAATAATCGTTATTCGTATCACTTGGACGTAAAAAAGGATGCTTACCGTAAAATCGAGAGAAGTTTGTAGGTAAATCGTAAGTTCTGGTATCAATAACGGTAGTAATTGACCCATTCTTCTTCACTTCTGAAGGAATGGTTCTGTCCGATACAAGGTCGATAACCTCTAACTTAATCGCACGTACTGCATGATTGCGTGTTGTTACGTGCTGAGTGCCTGTAAATGACATTAAGTCATCATCATCACTAGAGATGACGTTATTATCTCTCAGTACTCGATTGACAGCGGCTAGGAAATTCATGCTTTCTTCTTGGCTACCTTTTTAGTCGGGGCTACCTTTTCAGGAGGCTTAACTTCGGTCGGAACACTCTTTGACACAATGCCCAATGAGGATAATCTTGATGCAATCACATCAATGACATAATCGGGAGAATGTTGCGAAGGGGGAATTGAACCACTGGCATTCTTGACCATGAGTACCTTTTCTGATTCGCCATTAAAACTGACTTGAACTTTTATTACTGCGTCCATCTTTTCTCCATAAAAAAAGGGAGCCATAGAGACTCCCTTCAATAAGGTTAATAACTTATCATTGTATGGTGTTAAATTCTGTTGCCAGAGTTCTAACACGAACTAGCCAGTTATCATTGAGGATTGCACCTGCAAACCATGCCTTCCAACCCACTGAAGCAACTTCGTTCAATGGATCGCCAGCACCGGCAGAGCCTAACTCTTTAACAATGATATCGACAGCAGGAATGTTGTCGCCAGTTCGGTAAACATCTTTAATGTGTTGCTCACCTAAACCAACAGAACCAATCGCTTCCATACCTAAGATATATGAATCGTACACATCGTTCTGAGTGTCGCCTGTTCCTCGGAAACCTGATGCTGAAGATGTACCTGCGTCTTCAGTAATCAAAGCGTCTTCAGAAGTCTTCAACCAACGAACATTATCGATGTAACCGATTTCACCAGGCATAATTTCCATATGACCAGCGTAACGCTCAACTTGAACGAAACCAGTTAGATTCTCAATGTCGCGAGCAACATCAGAATGACAAATACCCATGTAAGCAGCATCGATTGGAGTTGAGTTCTCAATCGTTCCGCCTTTACCTAGGCCCATGAAGTGCATTGCATCTTGACGATCCAGGAAGCTTACTGCTTCTCTTATATCGTTTAATGCCATTGCAGTGACAACGGTTGCTTCTGTAGTTGCAGAACCAGCATGAAGGATGTTGGCTGCACCGTCATAAACGCCTTCCATAATGGCATTTAATGAACGGCCTGCGTTCTCACCCATTTTCATTGCATAACGAGCAGACGTTGAATTAACAGACATCAATTCAAGATCGTCTTCAAGGTAAAGTACGTTTCCATACTTTGCCATGTCAGCAGTGATTGGGGTGATGGTTGGTGTAATACCATTACGAGTCGGAAAATCAAATGTATCCGACAAAGTTAATGGTGAGGTTGCTTTTGCAAAGTTCTCGATTCTCTCCCAACGGACAGTACGAGTACCTTGGTTTAATTGCAGAGAATTCTGCATTGTTGGCGCAAATAGCGGCGCTAACCTTTTAGCCGATTTTAATAATGTCTTGATAAGAGCATTGTTTACCGAAGGAAAGCTGACCGAGCCATCGCCACGTTGGACTAATCCAGTAGCCATAATTCAAACTCCTTTTGAATTGGGCATCCTTTTGTGTGAGGTCTACCCTTGTAAGATTTTCCCTATCGCCTTATTAAAGTCGTCGTCACTTAAATTCATAAGTTCCTTCTCTTGTTCTTTATAAGGGTTGGGTGCTTCGCCTCCACCACTTGTTGAACGTATATTTGCGTCGAGTAGTGCGGACTGTGTTTCTGCGAGATTCGGATCGATGACTCGACCAAACTCCTTTGCGGTTTCCTTGGCAACTAAATCCAATGCTTTCTCTAGTGCTTGAGGGTTGCTGTTACGTGCGTCGTAAATCTTTCTAAAAGAAGGATCGTTGTCGTACTTTTCCTGAAGCATAAATTTGCATTGGCTTTCACTCTTAACACCGGACAGCTCGCTAATTTTAGAGACTGCCGAGTTGATTTCTTTATTCACTCTTTCTGTTTCAAAATGGTTGATGATCTGATCCATTTTGCTGAATTTTTCCGCTATTCCAGAAACATCAAATTTTGGCTGTTGCTTAACTGGTTCTGGGGTAGCTTCCGTATGGACTTCTTGTGTCTCCACATTGGGTTCCGACAAAATCTGATCCATTGTTATTTCTTCTGATACTTCCTGATTTTCTTGAGCGTCGCTCATAAGTTCTCCTTCATTCCTAGTTTCTTTAAACACAATAAGTAACCATCAATCATTGCTGACCGATGCTTCATATCTTCTATATTGCCTTTTTGCGTATCCCAATGAAGATGGGACGGGGTTTCTTTAATTAGTTGAGCCTTGATCGTTTGATATTCCTGGCTCGTTCTGAACTGTAGTAATGCGGTTTTGTAATCCATCATGCTTCCATTAATAGAACTATTAATCTTGCCACCATTCTCTTATCTAACTCTTTGCCAATAAGGATCGATTCATCAACCTCAACCTCTTTCATGGGTTGCTCAAAACTGGAAACACTAGTTAGACTGTTGATGTAATCTTCGATAGCCAACTTCATTGTTGAGCCATCATCAGTTGGGACTTCTATGATGTCTTTAGCTATATCGCTAAAAGTTAAACCTGGCGGTAAATCTTCAGCTATCGATTGAAGTTGTTTCTTCTTCTCTTCGTCAGATAGTTTCTTTGCATTGATATGCTTGATTCTATCTTCTATCCATTCACCACCAGCGCCACTCGGCTGATCACTAATGACCTCTTCTTCTACATTAGTGTTGTAACTTAACGTGGCATCTTGTCCAGATGCAGAAAATGTCCCACTTTCAGCGCTGATAACACTGTTAAGTAAGAACGTTACGTTCTGCCCTGATACGCTATAGCTGGCAGAATTAGCAGTTAAAGAATAACTGCCAGCAGGGGTATAAACTAAAGTGGCATCAGTGCCAGTGATGGTGTAAGTGCCGGACTCTGAGCTAACAACAAGAGTTCGCAACAGGCTTGCATCTGTACCGGCGACTGAATAAACACCCGACTCAGAACTAACAGAGTATCCTGTAAGAAGCGATACATCTGTGCCTGTTATCGTGTATGAATCACTATCAGCAGTGAGTACATAACTTGCTTCTAACCCTGCTGCCTGACCCGTAATACTGTAGCTGTCGCCTTCAGCAGAAAGCACATAGTTAACAGTGAACCCAACATCCTGCCCAGATACAGAGTAAGTGCCTGACTCTGCACTAACAATCTTCCCAATCTGGAATGAAGCGTCTGTGCCTGTAAATGTATAAGCGCTTGACTCTGCATTAACTGTATAGTCAGCAATCAATCCTGCATTTGCGCCAGAAACTGTATAAGCGCCTGACTCTGAAGAAATTGAATAACCAGCTAATAAACTGGCATCTGTTCCAGCAACAGAGTAAGCAGTTGACTCTGCGCTTAAAGTTCTACTGTATTCAAGAGAAGCTGCTGTTCCTGTAACAGGGTATGAGCCGCTTTCAGCATTGATCTCATAGCTAGCCAATAAACTGGCCGCTGTTCCTGATACTGAAAATGTTCCACTATCACAACTTAATGTATATGCGGTTGCGGCAGACGCCGCTTTGTACGTCTGGGCGCAATTCATCCAATTGGCTGAATTTGTCCACGTCCAGTTCGGGTCATCATCCTGATTGCCAGCCAGATATGACATTGCTGTCAAGATGTTATAATCTTTGTTAAACGGGCCTACATCAGATTCATAGGTTGATTCTTTAGTGTGGCCTGTACCACCAGCAGTTAATCCAGAGACCGTTCCGGAATTGTTCTGTGTAATTGACAGAACAGAAACAATCAGATCGTCGTTATCAACTGATGTTAACGTCAATGCATTGTTTGACGTTGCTGATGCGCCGCTGTCTGTGTCACTACTTCCACGAGGCGTTGTCTGATCAACGCCTGTTAAAAGCATACAGGAGACAGCAGGGCCGTCGACTGTTGATCCCCAGTTACAAACGATGTTGGCTGTGGTTGCCGTGGGTGCGACTAAATCCCACAAACCCGTTGCGTAAAAACTGTCTTGTGTTGCGGTAAGCCTGGATGTCAGATTTTCTGACGTGTTCCACGTAATAGAAGATGGTTGATTAGTCGCATCATCATTTGATGCGGGGCATACAACCAAAACCGTATCTGAGCCTGATACAGTAAAACTTGAAATTGTTAGGCTTGAAACTCCATTGCCGAATGCACCGCTTGCACCTGCTCTTGCAGCAGCCATATCAGACCCCTAACTTAATTCGTTCTTCTTTTGTAATGACTTTCTCATCAACCGCATTAAAGGAAAATGCTTTTCGGGATTTTAATTCAACCCTTGTTTTACGGTTTCGTCCTTTCGGTAAGACAACACCAAGACCCGCTGTTTTAGGATTAATAAAATCACGCTTTGACGGTTCGCCAGTAAAGGTAGCCCCTGCTATTGGATAGAATTCACCATTGTCTATTGAGATATATACGACTATCTGACAAACAACATCTTTCTCATCATCAGGGACGCTATCGCGCGGAACTGACACATAAAAAATATCCTGATCCGCGTCGAGAGTAATATCTCTACTTAATGCCGATTCGTCAGCATTAAGTGACTTTTCGGTAATAATGTCTCTTTCAGGAATTCTCACTATATTACGAGATCGTTAAAATACTCGCGCCAAAATCAACAGTAAACGACTCCCCATCCTGCAATGTTAATGCTGACCCATAATCCCACCAGCCAATTAATTGATCGTTAGTTGAATTATGTAAAACAACATATCTGAATGGGCCAACTGTTCCGCCAGACGCGGTGATTGTTACATCTGTTCCAGTGAGTGTTCCTGTGCCAGAAGCTTCACTATATGCGTTCTGAGTATCAACCGGCGCTGTATAACCATTTTCATTAGTGATTTCAGCCAGATCAGCCTTTACGTTATCTAGTGATGCGCTGGGTGTAGCGTTAGTTAGATAGACATTTAACGTATCTGTGTTTAACTGCTGCCCTTCAACGCCTAAACTACCTACAAAGCTTTCAAATTTATTAAATGTCGCCATTGTTTATTCCTTTACTGTTTCTGTTTTGATGCCAATAGGCATGCCTTCTTTGTCTAAAATAATCTTTTTAGGCCTGCTTGCGTTCTCGACATATTTAATAAATGTCTTGATTAATTGCTCGTTGTCTTTATCTGAATTATTCTTTTCAGGCTTAACCTCTCTATTAATCTCATTAGCCCGCTGCTCTGATTTAACTTTTTCTATTTCAGATTGCATGCCCACCATGAATGATTGCTGGTGATGAGTCTGCTTTAACTCTTCCTGTAAACTCTGTGCGCGTGTCTTCTGTTCCTGCGTTTTGAGTTTTTCTTCTGCAATGGCTGAATCTTTTTGTTCTAACTGAAGTTCAAGCTTTTGAGACTGAAGCGTGACTTTGCTCAACTCTTCGTTTAGCTTTTGTATTTCCTGCGTTAACTGTTGTGACGTTAATTCTCCTGCCTGAATTGCAGCGTCTAACTGTGCAGTGCGGGCAGAGAGCATTTCCTCAAAGCGGGCTTCTTCATCTTTAGTAGGGATGTTTAACAGTCGTTCAGGGTTTTCAACGCCAAACGTGGAATAGACTTCCTTGATGTGCTCTGCTTTATTGAGAAGTTTTGCCGCTTCCTCGTCGCCCGCGAATAACTGATATCCAGATAAAACACCTTGCTGGCGTCTTTCTTCAGAGAGGACTTTGCGTCCACCGACAACATCAAATGTCGCCTCATCAGGAAGCTTCTGACTCGTCATAATCTCGAAGTCTTCCTGACCTAACTCCGGATTGTAATAATGGTAGCGTTCCAGATTTTTCTTGTTCCATATATGTTGCATATACAGAAACGGTCTGAGTCCGTTGTCTTCCAGCTTTGACAGGAAGTCAACTGTTCTTACTTCAGCACGAGAGTCTTTCTTCTGAACCTCAAACTTGGTCTGTTCAGTCGATTGCGAAACCCCTGATCGGGTCGCATCAATATTGACACCACGCTCTGCCTGCTCTGTGGCGTAACGTAGCCCTTCTAGCGCTGCCGCCGCGTTGCCTATTTGGAGTACTTCTATCTCACCAAGGGTTGAGGTAGGGTTCTTCGCTCCTGGTGATAGATCGGGCGGCATGCCCGCAGAACTGGGCGAATTTTCGTTGTAGTTAACGGGTGGCTCTGTGGCCAAATCAACCGCGTCAAGGAATTTGTTCGCTGAACGGGTGGCGATTTTGTGCCAAGGGACATTCTTATGGATGGGAGAGGTAAAGTAAGGGTCTCTTACATCCTGTCTTTCATACCCACCAAACATCACATTCGGGAATGGGAACTCGTTAGGAACCGCTTTTAGTGTTTTATTCTCTTTACCTTTAGATACCCATACATCCGCATTAGGAACAAACTGGTTTTGTCTTGCCCTGTCGATAGAGATTGGGCCTTTCCAGATAAGCACATGAACGCCTTTAAACGTAACGCCGCCAATCTTGTGCTCTTCTTCTTCAACGTCTTTAAGGTTAAGTCCAAGATTTTTCATATCCTGTAACTTCATATACCTTTCTACTAACATGGCTCCATCGTAGAAAAGGTTTGTTCCCATGACTTCTGGTGAGGGATCGGGATAACAATGCCACATGGAATGCGGTTTCCATACGGGGGCTGTTAACTGAAATAACTTCCCGCCATTCTCAACCTGAGTCATTCGCTTAGGTTCGCAAAACGCGACAAATGAACCATGCGATAAAGACTCTTTAACTGATAACTCAAACCTTGCTTTAAAGCCAAAGTCGATATGCTGTTGCGACATGAAGGCACGGACTTTATCATCACGCTCCTTCTGAGATTCTTGATCACCTCCCGTGTGTGGATCAAACCACTTTCTGTTGTTAGGGAACTCAATCCGCATAATATCTGCGGAACCAATCTCAATAGCAGCGGACGTTAATCCTAATTCAACTGCGTTGTGCCAATCCTCATCTACATTGCCTGATTTTTCCAAGACATCAGGTGGGTTGATTTTCTTCTGTCGGTCTGTTTCCAGCCAACGCTTCTCGTGCTCTTTTCTGAAGGGAGACTGCTTTCTATATTCAAACTCTGCCACTACCTGTTCGGCAATATTGTCAAAGTCTTTCTTATTTATTTTCATAGTCTTCCATAAAAAAAGCCCCGGTTAAGGGGCTTTGTTGAAATTTATAAGTTAGGTGCGGCTGTCCAAGTCCCCGGACTTCCTGGCGTTGTTACCATCCAGTAAGGCGGCGACCCTGTAGCAGCGGATGTATTGATACACATATCCCCATCAAGATAATCACCCACAGTAGGTGCAGATCCTGCGCACCATGTTAATCTTAGTATTTGGTTATCTGACTGCCTGCCATGCGCTGGGACTGAGATAGTCGCCCCCCAACCCATGTAAACCTCATCCCAAAATATTTGTACTGTACTGTCTGGGACGGTGCTTTGATTTAAGTGGGCTAGCCTTTGAAATCCAGTGGCATCTTCATCGATAATGCCAATCGCATACATGTCACGCCATTCACCCGTAACATCAGTGAGGTTTTGAGCGGAACCATGATTTCCTTGCGCCCCATCCATTAACGAGCCTAAGAACGTAAACGCACCAGTTGTTGCGGATGATACAACCTTGTATCTTGCCGCCATTGATACCTGGCGTCCGACAAAAGATGACCAACGTGTCATGGTATGAGTGCCAGTCCCGGTACTGGTTATATCAACAACGCCGCATCCGTCATAACAAGTTGTTAACTGATATGTATTAGCTGTTGCGTTATCGACATAATATCGCCTGCTTGTGCTAATGCCTGCACATACTGTTGTTGTAGAGCTCGCGATAACAATATCATTGTCTACAAAGTCATGGCCTGTAGCGTCTATTTCATCGTTAGCGGTGTCGCATGTAAAAGTTTCCGCATTGTTATCAGCAGGAACATTAACCTCAAAGATAAATCTTGGGATTTCGTTGCCGTCTGAATTTACTCCGTAGACTCGATGATTATCAGCATCATCATAAATTCCCTGCGACGCAAAATTCCGACCGCCTTGATCCGTTGATATTTTTATAAAATTGTTTTCGTAACTGTTAACCGTATTGGTTGTAGACCAGTCAAGTGCATCCAGGCCATCATACTGAACTAATGGAATTGAGTCTGGGAATACGTATTGCGCGCCATTCGATGGAGTCACTGTTAACCGATAGCGTCCTACCATGCCATCTGGAACAGTAATAACATCCCGCGTATGCACGTCAATCGAACCCACGCCAAAATCTTTGGTATCAATCACTCTTGACTCATCAATCATAGAGCCTAGCGAGTCGTCATCTGGATCAAAGTAATTCCACCCGATGATATTGAGTTTAGCTTTGTTATCGCTTAATGAAATGGGTTTATCGACATTTAACCCCTCAACATACAAAAATTGTTTGTCTGATGAGGCGTAAACATTGTCTGACATGTAAATAGAAAATGGCGGCTCATTAGTAGTTATCTCGCCATGAAAACTTATGACTTTAGTCAGCGTTTCGCCACCTATCTGCATGTAGCTTGTAACAGCAGAATTACCTGTTCCTTGAATAACAACATTTTCAACAGAGCCTTGACGGAAAGTCTCAAGATTTAATATATGCTCTTCTACCGACGCGGAATTTACACTAATGCCGAATTGGTGATTTTTAATAATAAATTGAGATGCGTTTAAGTATGTTGTTCCGCCCGTGCCATCGTCTAAACCCTCTATCATTCCGCCCATGTTTTCATAGCGGAAGTTAGTCAGGCTTACACCTTCACCATATACATCTTGCCCTACTGATATCCCATAACCAGCGCAGTCAGAGAAAAACAGTTTATCAAAATTAGTGAATGACCAACGGGGCGAAGCGCCACTCCCATCATCCGTAAATTCAATGGCATTCTTCCCGGCTTGCGAAGCATCCTCGCATTTGAACCCCATGCCTTCCATATTGGTATAGCTATTACCAAGGTTTGCGCCCACTTTATCATTATCGACAAAACGCATAATTGGCGTGGCGTCGGTAGCTGTTTGGGTAATCGTACAAGCACTCGTTATTTGTGCTGCCGTGTTGCCATCGCTTAATGGGCCACCACTGCCGCCACATTCAAAGCTTAACCCTGGTGCGTCAATTTCCCATGTAGCCGAAATAGCACATTCTCCACCTGAAAAGACTATTTTTGCTCCAGCCACATCATCTGCTAAATTTTCAATTCTTTGTAGCGCTGTTAAATTATCTGTTGATCCATCACATATAACACCAAAATTTTCAGTATAGAATGTGTATTTTGGAGCTGAAGTAATAGCAGCAAAAGACATTCCAACGAAAAATATCAATAACGCTAAAGCTTCTTCCTTATACAGCGGGTGTAATTTAATAGACACTAATTAACCTCACTATCAATTTTCCAGCCAATAGTTGCATCGACATATCTAAATTTAACTCCAGCACCGTTAATGCTTAAAACATAGGGTTGAGATGATCCGTGATGAGTGAACGCGGAAATAGTAATATTGTTTTCCGCAGCGGTTCCTCTTGAATCAAACACGCCAAAAATATCTCCGGCTGAAGGGGAGCTGGGCGCGGTAATAGTTCTTGCGGCGGCGGTTGAATTGACCGGCAGGTCTTCACCGATAACAGCCGTTGCGTTAGCGGCCACTTCTGTGGCAAGTGTTAAATCGGCAGAAGCACCATCTTCTACGTTAAGAAATGTCAGCATTTGAGCTTTGGTTAGCTCTTCTGAATTGCCTGAACCCGATGAAATCCTGCCAAGAATTCTGTCTTGTGTAACGTTAGAGACAACATTGACTGTGCCTCCACCTGATGCGGCTTTGCCGTCATCATAAATAACCCAGCCTATATCCGTATCGATATAGCGGAACTTCGCACTTCCCTGATCAGTACTGATGACGTGGTTTTGCACAGTTCCGTGTAAAGGGTCTGTGAAGACGACGGTAATATTATTTGTCCCTGCGTTTTCTCTTGAGTCGTAAACACCAAACAAGGAACCAACATCAGGTAATTCGGGTTGATTGATAGTAACAGCGGCGCTAGTAGTATCGACCGCCAGAAACTCACCCACGATAGCGGTCGTTTCAGAGCTGACCTCGGACTCATAAGCGGTGAGAGTATTTAATCCCCTCGCTCTTAACAGTCCTGGTAAATTACGATGCGCCATCTATTTTCCCTTTAATGTCTTTTATGGATGAACCCAAAGACATGGATAATTTGTAAATATCTTGTGATTTCTCGCTGGTTCTTCGGGTATCACTGACTACCCTTTCAAGGCTTTTATTAATTTTATTTAACACAGCAATGGATTCGTTTTTAGGAATGCTGCGCTTCACTTCGTCAATTAACCTGTCAATATCAACAGGTTCAATTTTCAGATTCTTCTCGACATATTTCTTATGGCCTTCCAGCGAAGCCTTTAATTCTTCAATCTCTTTTTTCATTAGAGCGAAATTTGCATTCACGTCTTTTAACTGGTTTAGTATTAACTGAACTGACATCTACCAAATCCTCAAACCTTTACGTTTGTTCGTTTTGAATATTCGTTTTACTTTTGTTGTTGCAAATCTCAGACTTAAAATCGCATAACGCATAGCAGCCATTAAGTCGTCGTTCTTATCGACAATCCGCCCGTCCTTGCGATGATATAAACCCAGCTCTTTTTGCACTTCCTGGCAGGTTGAAAATATTTTTAACCGCCCTGTCTGCATACGGGATAGAATCTCCATGATCCCGTATTCGATAGAGTGGCCGCCTTCCCCTTCCTTCTGTCCCTGCTGAGGGGGGTTGGTGAATTTTTTGTAAAGCATGTTGACGCCTTCATCCATGTACAACTGCTTTAACTGTTCTCCATCCCGTTCGTTAGAACGCATCCCGTCATGTGGCCATGCGACAGGTATCCATTCACCTTTCTTTTTGATCGCTGAAGAGTGGGTTGAGACTTTCTCGCGTGAGACTTTGTATTCGTCATAAATGTAAACGGTGTCGGTATCCCGATCCCACGCTACCCAACAACAGGCGGTGGGATGATCCCAACCAAAATCCAGCCCACAAACACGCGGCCAGTGGTTTGGAATATCGATGGGGTCGATAATTAATTCTTTAACCGATACCGGATAAACAAGCCCCGATCCCAACATGGGAATGCCTTTGGAGCGCATCTCAACTTCATGAGGGGGGAATTGAGATTTAATCATTTCCAGTTTTTCAGGGTTGTTCATTAAGTGGGGCGCATCTGCCCAACCCGCCATCATCACACCCATCCCTGCTTTACGTTCGTTTAATAACTGATTCACCAAATCCGTCGCCCCGTTTTCAGGGGTGAAGGACATAATGATTAACAGTTGAGCGCGGGATAAACCGGAACGTAATACCTGCGACCAAATGTCCTGCGGGGGTTCTTCATCAAGCCAGGCACCGTCATAGCGCTTACCCATGAATTTCTTATTCCCCTGCTCATATGCGCGGAAGTGAACAACTGACCAACCCTTGAGATGCTTCACACGCACCGAATCAAGTGCATTGGGAACACCAGGCTTGCGCACTGTCTTACCTATCAGGTCTTTAGGGATAGTCCCTGTCCCTAACAAGTCATCATCGTCTGAGGGGCCAAGAAGCTCGTTCTGACAGATGTCACGACAGGTTTCGTTGGTATAGGCGCCAACAATCCACTGAACGGGATGTGAGAAACGCCGCCCTTTATAATAATCGGGATACATCCCTGTTAAATGCCATGTGACTTCCATGCCACATGAAAAGGTCTTGCCTACCTGATTACCGCAAATAGCGGCTTTAACAATCGCAGGCTCGCCGTTATCGTCGTGTAAATTGTGAAAACTTAACTGCCAAGGATAGGGATCATAAAAACTAAGTTTCTCCTGTTCCGTCTTTTCCAGATACGATGACAAAAGATCCTGTAGTAGATCGGTCATATTCTTCCTTGAATTTTAGAGACTGTAGCTCTTCGTAAACCGAGAGGAAGCGCTCTAACCAACGCGGCATTCCTTTTTTGTACTCCGTGATCGAGGCGGGAGATACGCCAATATAGGCGGCCATCGCTCTGGTTCCTCCAAAGCGACGGTCGATATAGGTTTGTGTGAGAAGTTTTTTGTTAGCCTCTACGTTCCTAGAGCCAACCTTTCGAGCCATTAAGCGTGATCGATGTAATACTTAAAGCTCTTAACAGTAGCAGTATGTGCTGCATCGCCCCCTGTTCGCGCACCAATGAATGGTGCTAAAGGAAGGTCATCAGGTATTTGTGCTGCTGTGTTAGCTCTGACACCAAACACATCATCAACATATACCTCAACCTCAGAGGTTGATCTGTTGAAAACAAGACGCACAGTGGTTTCTGTCGCATCCACTAACGAGATTGGTGTGGCATTAGTCACAAGACCACCATTGTTCTTATCGTAATAAAGACTAATCGCCGCAGACCCATCCAACACACCCACTGACAACACATCAGTAGCAGTCGTTGTCCATAAATCTTCTGGATTGGTGGTGGCTGTTAATGCAGACAAACCGAATTGAAAGTCCTGATCGTCAGCATCGGTCACAGAAAAAGTGCACTCCATTTCGAAATACTTGGCATCCAACTGGACTGAAAGCGGCCGATAAATCGCAACCCCTTCAGAAACACCATCAGAGGCAATCGTTAATCCACCATCGACAGCGCCACTATGAACACAGGTCGCACCTGTATCGATAATCGCGATCCAACCCAATGGGGCGTTAGAAGTAACCGGGTTCTGAAAATCATCCCCGAATGAATGTTGGCCTAATTGCTTGTCAGCAAGTGAGGTCTGGCGTGGTGCTTGTGGCATGGTAAAGCTCCTTGATTGAATTTATGCTCCTATATCCGTAGTGGAGCCTTTTGACTAAGTGGTTGATTATTAGGACTTAAAAAAAGCCTCGAAAAATATTGGGAGGGGATATTCTTACTTTAAATAAACAAAAAGGGGGGGTACCCGGTCTACATATGCTTATTTCTGGCGCGTATATAGTTATTTCCCTGGATATCCTGACAATAACCGTGACATTTCATGGTAAGTTGTTGATTTATATAGTAGTAGACGCGGGAAGGATACCCGTTGCCACCCTGAACACTGGCCTATTTCTTGTCTAACGTATGTCTAGGACAGGCTAGGGAAATAACCTTTCCCCCTAATCTAAACGTTTCAAGCTCTTCTGTTCAGCGCTATCCTGCTGTTGGCTAGACATATATGCTACATTCAGTATTTGCCCATACTTTCGACTAATACCCTTAGCGCTTCCTTTGTGGTTATACCGATACATTGGCATTCTGTAGCACTCTAATGCGTGTACTATCCATTTAGTTCTTTGCTTTGGTGTCATTTACCGTAAACCTTGGCTTGCCCGGCCTAAACCTAATCATCTTGTTCTCTACTTTATTCGCCAGAGACTCTATTAGCTTTCTGTGTGGTGTGTCTGCAATGTATTCCGCATGGTCTACTAGCAAAGATAGCCATTGCTTTGTGTATAGCTTCTTATGTCTTTCCCAATTCACGCTTATATGCTTCTAATAGTTCTGTGTCGCAATGTGCCTTATTGCCTGTTACGTTAGCAATCATCCTTAGATGTAATGCCCTGCCTTCCTTGTCTAGTCCTTTGTGGATTAGCTCGATATCCTTTCTTGTTTCCCTGGGAAGCCTGGCGAGTATGCGTTTGTCCTTCCAGTTCATAACTACACGCCTCCGCTTTTATCTTTTTTTGCTGCTATCTCGAATACTATTAAAACGCTTAAAGGGAAGATAACTACTAGCCATAATGTTGCTACCCATTCAATCCAGTTCACTTGTACACTGTATCGAAGTTGTTAATAGTGATCTTCTGGCGCTTCTTCTTTGTATCTATACCAATGCTTGTCTTAGGTTCTGATCTCGTCTTAGAGGGCTTCTGAGGCGCTTTGTCTTTTAGACTCATTCTAAATAGTCTCGTAAGTTACTGATTTGATATTTCTAGGGTTTTCATCTGATCTCTTGGCACTATTACGTAATCATCGCCAATTAAGTTCTGTATTGCGTTTATATCCTTGGCAATGGCTTCTCTGAACTTCATTCTTATGACGTTAATGTCTAGTTGTTGCTTCTGGCCTTGTAGTTCTAACGCTCTTCTGACGGCTTCGTCTGGAATGAACTTGTTAATAAAGAACATCGCGACTTTAGCTTGCTGGCTTGTCATCGCAGGGTCTCTCACCTCACCATAAGCTTTCCATTCAGTACCTAGAGACCAACATGCTAACCGCTCTAGTACCTGGATAGACTTGCTGTATAAATCTTTCTGCTCGATGAGCTTGTCTAGCTGTCTAGGTCTTATTTTATGATCTTCAGACATGTGGGATTATTACGATTCCTTAATGCGAGTGTTTTGTTAACTGTATTCTGGTCTTGCCACTTAATTACTTGTTCGTACAGTAGTCTTGCCTGGTTGCAATGGTCTGCTCTCCTGTAAGTGTTTAGGTGAGCTCTCCAGTTCATGTTATCTCGCCATAATTAGAAAGTTCTATTAACTGTTGTTTCTTAATCTCTTTTGCGTATTGTTCATCACTGCAAAAAATAGGATTAACCATCCATCTGAGATTTCGAGTAATCACCATAAAAACACCATCATCTGGTGGATCAAGACGTTTAATTTTCTGTATCAACATATCATTGGATGGTATAAGTCCCGTCGTCTGGCATGGATAAGAACTCCTGAATATCCAGCTCTGTTTCGAGTGGGTCGTTCTGGGCTTCCAGCATAGCGATAACAAAGTCTTCTGTTTCACTGAGGGCGGCGATAACATCGACGTAAAAGTCGTGCATCTTCTCGCTGTTCTGAACATCCTCTATTTCATAACGTCGTCCGTATAGCTCTATGTAGTCTTCACCAACTGTTACGATAGGTTGTTCTTGATCGTCCATTAGACCACTGTGCCCGAATCTGGTTTTATTACTGGTTTGTTGCCGCCTGGTTTACGTAACAATATCCTTTTGCCTTTAATAGCTTCTTCTAGCCTTTTCGCAGACTCAAACAACTTATCCGAATCTGAGCTTCTAATGAAAGACGCTACATCGACTTCGGTTGAGCCGTTAGATTCTATTGTCGCGTAACATTTAGTCATATCAATCCCTTGGCGGTTTGCCGTATAACCCTAAATCACTGGATTTAAGCTCTGTGAATTTCTGGCTAAATACTTTTTGTGCTGGGTCGTTGTTCTTTGCCCACTCAGCATCCATTTTGGCTTCTTTGAGTGACTTGCCGGGTGCATGTACAAACTGGCGTTGTTCTGAAGGGAGGAAAAAACTGGCGCGGTCGGTTAATGTGTTGGTTTTGAATTCGTGTTCCTGTTCTTTGTCGTACTCTCGAATTCCAGTGACCATTTTCCTCCGGGCATAAAAAAAGCCCTCACGGATTAGGTGAAGGCTTTAAGGTATTTTTCTGATGATATTACTATAGCCCAGATGACAGCCCATGTCAAACACTTACTTCTATGTTGTTCAGTGCAGCTTCTACTTGCTCCTGTAACGTGGTCTTTGCCGCTTCGATGATCCTTTCTTCTGTTGGGTTTTTTACTTTGCGCATATCAACCTCAACCATCTCTAATTCTATTTTCTCATTACGGCTATTTACGCTCTCTACCTTAACTAAGTAAACAGGCCATATATCTTCTTTGGGTTTACCCCACTTCTCATCATTGAATATTGTGTTGTACCTCGGGCACTCTTCCTTGATGGCTTTCTCTTCAGCTTCTAACGCTGCTTTTCGGTTCGGGAAAACCTCAATATCTATCCTCCTGACTGATCTATACCAATGAGCACATAACTGGTGTCCTGATAATCGAGTGAAAGCACTTTTAGAAATGCCCACATAAAGCAGATTGCCTTGACCATCGAAATGTCTATATAACTGCGTTTCATCAAGCCTATTTAATATCTCTTTGTTCCCTTTCTCTCCGATATAGGTATAAAGCAGAGGTAGATTTCTAATGTTTACATCTTCCTCAGTTAAGCCAACAAGACTAAATCGATCAAACTTAGGCATAATACTTGTACAAATTCATTTTGAAAAAAGATATACCTTTATTTTTCAGCCTAGAAACTTTGTTTTTAGACCATGTACATCCAACTAAAGGCTTCCTGACACAATCAGCCATGTTCCATTGATGGCAATACAGCCGATATAAAACATATCTAGCTTCGTTATTGACTAACTCAAGCCCTTGCATACAGTTATCAACTGCTTTTACTAATAACTCAGGTATTTCTTCATCATTACGACAAAAATCAACAATCAATACCCTGGTTTTTCTTATTTTGTGCAAATGGTTTTCCTTGGGATAACCATTGTGGTTTGTTACGCGGTATTTCCTACCCCATTGACTAAGAGCATGTTCCACCTCTTTGTCAGACCACTCTATTACTTCATCTCTGGTCATCATCTTCCCCATATGTCACGGCTAAATGGCAGTACTCTCTAGGACAATAACTGGTGATCAGTGCTAGTATCTTCATGGTTAATTCGTCTGGGTCTTCAGTAGTGGTGATGAGTTCTTTTATCTGGGCTTGCAGATTCATTTACTTACTCGTAGTTGATAAATTCAAGCCAGCCAGTTACACCATCTTTGCGCTTCTTTTCCATAATCTTTAGCTGCTCCTGATAATGTTTAGCGATGTCTTTTTCTTCCAGCTTGGTTATCTTTCGTTTAACGTTTCGCCATTTCTCTAACAGAATGTCGTGTATTCCTTCGCCCCTTACCTCTTTGTAATGAGCGGTAAACTCAAGAGGATGTTGTTCAAGTTTTCTGTGACATCCGTTGCAGTGGGCCATTGCATTATCAGCGTCGAAACGTACCGATCTTGCTGCCCTTCCAAATACATGACTGCAATGCAATCCGCCTTTGTTGTGCTCAAAGTTTCTTTTGCAGTACTCACACGTCCATTCTGATCTTTCTCTTACGCATTTACTGAATGCTATGTCTGCTGCGCTACGCTTCATAAGCTTCGCAAATGACAAATATAGTTATCCATAGAACTGTCTCGACTCCATGACCCTGCGTTGTATTTCTCCAACTTAACGGGCGCTGGCATTTCAAACTCACAACCTGCTAATCCAGGTTTGATGTAATAGATATCTTTTTTCTTAGACCTGTATTTGTCAGCGTTTAATTTATTCAGCCTTAAATTGATAGAATTAAGCGTTCTGTGTGGAAGGTATTTCTCGCTTATCTGCCTGCCTGTCAAACCCTCTTCCCGACCTTTAATCGCAAGCCTGTCTTCATGAATAGTCCAGCCGTTTCTTATCTTGTCGTGCTTATTCATCTTTCAATTCCTCATGATTGGGCCAAGCAACATAAACGCCTGTTGCCTCACCTATCTGTTTGCTTAACTGTTCGTAAATCCTGCTCACTTCACCATTCGTTAAATCTTCTGTAGATTCTTTGCCTTCTGGAAACTCATCACTCATCGTCATGGGCCGTTGTATTACTCGCCATAATTGGTCTTTAACCAGATACTTAGTCCACGATACGTCGCTTTGATAATTCACCTGTTCCATAAATGCTTTAAAGTCAAAACCAGCATCGTTTAGTGCTTCTGCAAGTAGCTCGCAGAATTTGTGTAAAGCTTTACGTTGTTGATTAGTCACTTTTCTGCCACATCCCTGATTTGATCTGGCGCTCAACCATTGGGTAAATTTTATGCTTAAATAAAAAATACCTTCTTAATGCCTTCTTAGTGTTATATCCGTGCAGCTTACAAGCCCTAACAACGTCATCTATATCCGGCATATCGCCGCCCTTCTTTTTATTGCAGCCTTTATGCATAAGAACTACGTTTTCATGGTCTACACACCCAATCCCATTTCGGTAAAACAGATGCCTTGGAATTAAATGATCTACTGTTGTATTCTTTCCTGACATATGCTTTTTACATAGAAAGCATTGATGTCTTTGATTTTTTCTTAACTTAAGCATCGATTTCATTGCTAACCACCTTCTCGTATTTGCTCATCACGTAGTGATAACTGCCCATTGCTAAACTCCTAGAAAAACATCCATCAGGATTAATTTCGTAGTTCTTTTCCCATAAAACATATTTGTCACCGCCCTTCTTTCCTTCGTTGGTAATCTGGTAGTTACCGCATGGTGATTTAAACAGCTTATTCCCCCCTATTCTTATTTCGGATAGATTGGCATTCTGAATCCTGCGATTATCAATGCTGCTATAAGACCCGCTGGACCAATAAGAATAAGCAATCGACGGAAAACAGCTAAATCTTTCTTTACACATGAAACACCAAACTCATCTGCCCATTCAGCATTAACAAGCCCCCCGGCCAAATATCCACATGCAACCCAAACAATAAAACCTAAAATAATATACATATCACTTCTCCTAATGCGCCTGCTCTTTCATTTCTTGTTCAAGCTTCTCTAAAATCTTTTCTACTTCTTCGTTAAACTTAAGCGACACGTTATTGATGCTTTCATGTGCTTCTTCTATGGGTGTTATTGGTAAAAACTTTATTGGTTCGCTCATGATTTACTCCTGCCTTGTCACTAAATATTGCTTATAAAATTCTGGGAATCCTTTAACACTTGTTCTAGCAATCTCTTTACTAAACTCTCTCCATAAAAAGTCAGTGATATTATTTTTTTCTTCTTCTAAAACATCTTTTTGTATTTCTTTCATCAAAAGACCAATGTCTTTTGGATCTCCAATTAACTTTCCTTCTTCATTTAAATGCTGTATCGCTTTATGCCATCTTGCCTCAGTGCAGAAACCAGATTTGAATACATCAAACTTACCTTTAGATGTATTTTCTTTATTCCACTTCGTTTTATGCACTTCTTTAAACTTCTCAGAAACATACTTCCCAGCCATCACGCTAATTGGTTGGCCTCCTAATAAGAACGGCTTGTTGTAATTTTTTACAACACACCCCTCCATATCTGCGCCGCCGAGATAACTTTTTTCTTCGATTAAGCTAAACACTTTTTTCGGGTCATCAATGACTCCACGATATATCAACGGAACCACATCTATTTCTAACGAATCAGCAATGTTTTGCAGAGACCTGTAATCAGATGTGAATGTCCCGCCGATAGTAGATGCGCCATATAGGGCTAAATGATTTTTAGGAATGCGATCATAATGTAGTGAGTTATGTTTTTCGTTTTTCAAGTATTCACAGTAATAAACTGTGCCTTCCTCTACCCACTGTTCATTGTCATACACATAATCGACAGCCTCCTGAAACATCTTTTGAACATTCTCTTTGTAAATAACCGCGCCTTTGCTTCTCGTATAAATCTCACCATTAACACGGCCAAACACAAACTGAGATCCGTCTACTTTCTCGGTAATTTCAACTTCACCTTGAAATATATCTTTGATGAAGTCAGTGCCTAGTGAGAATATTTTTGGATATGCTTTAATCATGATGCTTCTCCGTATAGTTTTTCTTGCTGTTTGAATGATTCGTTATCGATCTCCTGTTTCTTTAGTTCTTCAACAAATCCGTAAAAACTTCTCCTGTATCGTGATCGTTCCTGTTCTGTCATTGCCTGCATTTTGAAATACTCGTCAAGCATTCTTTGGAACACAGGGATAGGTTCGCCGCGCCAATGAAAGCCATCTTCCTTTGCAGCAACGATTAACTTCTGTTCATGCCCCGGCAATCTGTCGTAATGTTTTGCAAGTGTGTAAACACGAGCAAGATAATCATTCTGTTTTTCAAACTTACCTCTGGCTTCAAACAGCGGCTGATATCTAACCCATTTAGGGTCAACGTATGGCTTGATCTTTTCTGGTTGCTTGCTTTGTTTTTCAATGATGCTCATCGGTGATACTTACCCTCAATAATTTTTACGAAGTTGCCTTCCTTGATCAGGAAATCAAAATCTAAAACGAATGGCTGTGTTCTTGGTGGGATGGGCCGTGCTAACCCCATGAGAAATTGAGACTCTCTGATTTCTTCAAACAGGGTTTGCCAGTCAGATATCTTTGGATATTCTTTCCATCGCGCTTTGAGTTGTTGCTTGCGTGATGGGGTGAGTTTTTTAATCTTTGGCAAATCGTGTAAAACCTGATGCCATAGATCGACGATTTTTTGATAAGGACAAGCCTGCAAATCACCTGTAGTAGTTATATCTTCATCTACATCTTCATCTACATCTTCATGCGCTGACATCGCTGACGAACGCTGACTAATGCTGACATCTGCTGACTTCTCTCTATCTCTTTGTTTTTGCTTGTTAATTCTGTTCTGTTCTCGTCGATCTTCTCTGCTTGCTAAATCTCTGTAGTGTTCGTAGTTCACAATGATCCATCCCCAATTGCGATGCTCATCAATCAAAACGATGCGCTTTCCTTCACTTTCAGGAGATCGGCTATAAGGGTCTGGCTGCTCTAATTTATTGATTCCATACTCAATAACGTCTAACGGAATCCCCGTTCTGCGGCTTAAAGCGGGTGGTGTGATATCAACAATGCCCTCGCTATCTGCAAGAACAATTAACTGTTGGAAGACAATCATTGCCTGCCAATCAGCAGACAACGTACCGTCATACATAGACTCAAATATTTTCCCGTACAAATTTATCTGCCTTTTGTGCATTCCGGATGTTTTGGATAAGCTCGTAATCCGCTTTATCGACAACGTACAACCCGCACTGCTTAAGCATGTATTGGCATATTCCAGCGTCTTGTTCTTTCTGCATGAGCTTGATTATTCCGTTAAACAAGGCAGTTCCTTTTCTTCGCGCTGTCGAGAAATGCCCTTTGCCCATGTCTATTAACTCTGAATATTCCAAATCTGTATGCCTTCTCGTGCATTGGTTGAGTGCTTCGACCTCATCCTTCCAGTTATCTATTTCAGAATATGGGCGTATTCTCATACCACCCGACATTCCACCTAAGATATGCAATTCTTGTTGTTGCATTTTTTCTCTCCTGTTATGGGTTTGTTAAACTTGTTCCATTTAGATTTACATTGAGTTCCATTTACTTTTGTAAAAAAATTTAACCAAGCAATTCTTCATAGGAAAATTTATTGTTTGGTAATTCGATTATTTGCTTCACCCTTCTGGATGGAATGTGTTTCCACTTAGAAATGGCTTGTGGTGTAACCCCTAATAACTTTGCGAGTGATGAGGGGCCGCCAAAATGCTTGATTACTTTGTCAACTGTGTTCATAAACCGAATTAAACCACAGGTGAAGTATTAATGCAACTACAAGTTGATCTAACTCACGAGAACTTCTGTAATAATCGATGGATGAATGTAATTACCGAAGACAAGGCAAGAGGGAGCCGCCTGGACAAGGCGATCAGAGAATCTTCACTGTCCAGAGCAGAGATTGCCAAGAAACTGAATGTCACCCCTCAAGCTATCTGGAAGTGGTGCAAGACTGGAAAGATAAGCCGTGAGAATCTGCTTCAGCTAGCGACTATTCTAAAAATCGATGCCAGTTTCCTGAATAAAGGTGAAGGCTCACCCAGAACCTCTAAACAAACCGGCGAGATAAGCGCTCAGAAGCTCTCTGGGGCTTTAAGGCTGGTGATGAGGGAGCATGGCGAGGATTTGCTGGATATCCCTATAGATACGCTATCCGCCATTATTGCGAACGAGTACAACTCTCTCCCCGATTAGTCAAGCAATTGGCACATCAGAAGTCCGGTCTTAATCACAGTTTTACAATTATTATGTTTTTAAAATGTAGACAAATGTAAAATAATAAGGATGTTTAGCATGAACATGGACATTCAAGAGACCTTACAATCTACACGAAGGAAGCAACCCTCACAGGTATTTCTGGTAATCCTTATCGCCACCATTCTTAACCTATCCTTTACAGGCTTTATCTTTATGGCCTGTAAAATTCATAGCGCTAAAACAGAATGCGAGCTTAACCATATCTCATCTCGTCTAAAATAATACCGTTCGTCGGTTTCTGTAAAAAAACTAAACCTGCGGTTTGCTTTTAGTTTAAACCTGTGGTTTAATACACCCATCGCTAGCAATTAACCAGTAACTGTATGACTAGCGGTGGGGAGTCCCCCAACCGGCTCCCCTTTTAACCAAGAGAGGTGAGCTATGCCAATAGAAGATTACAACATAACAGAAGAAGACCTCGACGCTGAATACGACAGCATTCCGGAGGTGGATTAATGATTGCATATCATAACGATGAATTACTAAAACAGAAAGCCGTTGCCAGTGCTGAAAAGCATGTAGAGCAAGACATGTTAATGAAAGGCTTGTACGGGAAAATGAATGGCCAGTTCAAGGGATGCTCAGTAGGATGTGATGCATTTGAAATTACTGGCGAAGTCCATAATGAAGCGTGTCATGAAATTACATCCAAATACTATGGCTTCCCTGAATGGTTAGAGTTATTACGGGATTCGTTTTTTGAAAATCTCCCCGCCGAGTCAAGTAAGAATTGGCATGTCGATCTAAAGAAAGCCATTCCAGTTGGATTATCAGAAAAGGGTTTTAATAAAATTAAAGCTAAATTTCTTATATACATCTTGAAAGGAAATCTGGAGAGAGTTGCTAATCTGGATATTTCTGGCGAATTAAAAAAACAAGTAACAGACGCGGTTAATCAATGCTTGTCCGTACAAGAACAAGCTGTAATTTCTGAGGAAATTAACTCAGCAGCAGGGTCAGCAGCAGGGTCAGCAGCAGAGTCAGCAGCAGAGTCAGCAGCAGAGTCAGCAGCAGAGTCAGCAGCAGAGTCAGCAGCATGGTCAGCAGGGTCAGCAGCAGAGTCAGCAGCATGGTCAGCATGGTCAGCAAGGTCAGCAGCAGAGTCAGCAGCATGGTCAGCAGCATGGTCAGCAGGGTCAGCAGCAGAGTCAGCAAGGTCAGCAGCAAGGTCAGCAAGGTCAGCAGCAGAGTCAGCAGCATGGTCAGCAGCAAGGTCAGCAAGGTCAGCAGGGTCAGCAGCAGAGTCAGCAGCCTTTGAAGGCTACGCAAACCATCTCTTAATGTTATTCCGGGAGGTGCAAGATGTTTGATCACTTCACCAATATGGAATTCATGGTTCTAAGCTTTATCGCCATGTTTGTTTTGATCGGATTCATTTTACTTCTTGACGAACAGATTCAGCGATTCAAGGGGGACGAGTGACAAGCAAGGACAAAGCGGTACAAAGCTACATGCTCCACCCTCAAGCGCTCGTCGAATTAGTCGCAGCATTGGATGACGAGAAAGGATGGGATGTGCGTAACGGAATCATAACAGCATATCTGGAATCTATACATAAAGCGCAAAACAGAGAAACCCGACTAACAGAAAGCGCTGCATTTGAGGATTTTGGCAAATATATCTACTGCGTACTTTTCAATAAATCCAAGTCTCAGATTGAAGATGACTGGGAAGGATTAGACGAAAACGGTTTGACAGAATATGAATTAAGAAAATTGGAGATGGCGCGATGACTGACGAACAAGACAAAGCACAAATGGAAGAACGGGAGCAGAAAGAAATGAATATCTATCAAAGAATGCTGGCGATTATGGGCGAGCTTAAATACATCCAGAAAGGTGACAAGCAGGTAAACGGACAATATCGCTTTGTTGGCCACGACGCTGTTACCGCTAAATGCCACGACATGTTTGTTAAACACGGTGTGTACTGTTTACCCGACGTTAGAGAATGGCGACAAGACAATAATCGCACTGAGGTCACAATGGATATGACGTTCGTTAACGTTGACCAGCCTAACGACAAAATGGTGATCAGGGTATTTGGATTTGGTGTTGACAATCAAGACAAAGGGCCAGGTAAAGCAGTCTCTTACGCTTACAAATACGGCTTACTTAAAGCCTTTGCATTAGAAACAGGTGACGATGCTGAGAAAGACAGTATTGATCATATAACAGATTTGGAAGTCGCTATTAAGGAGCACAGGGAAACCATAGATTTTATTAAGACTGCCATTGCTGAAGATAACCTATCAGCCGCAGCAGAAGCATGGTTTGAATTAAGCGATGAAGAAAAGAAATCGTTATGGGTGGCTCCATCGAAAAATGGACCGTTCACAACAGAAGAAAGAAGGATTATGAAAACATCAGAATTTAGACAGGCACATTATGGAGAAGCAGCATGACAGATAAGCAATTTGTAGACGGGCTAATTATCAAGCCGCCCAGAGATAACGCCCCCGATTTTGTTAAGGGCCAGATATCCATTAAGCGTAAAGAGCTGGGCAATTGGTTGAGAGGTAAAGAAGAAGACTGGATTAACCTTGATATTAAGGTTGGTCAATCAGGTAAATGGTATGCCGAAGTAAATACGTGGAAACCAACACAACCTCAAGCGGCCAGTGCTGCTGATGAACTCGATGATTTGCCATTTTAAGGCAGTGGAGACAACCACATTAAAAAACACGACTCCCTCCCTGCGGGGTGAAAGGCCCCGCTTTTTAACCTGGAGATGACTATGAACAGCTTTGAACGCAAAGATACCCTGATTCAACAGGAGTGCTCTAAAAAGGGCCTTCGTGGGCGCGTAAATGCACATTGCATTGATTGTGGCTATGACCCCCTTGATAAGGGTACTTGGCGTCAACAGATACACCGTTGTGCTATCACAAATTGCCCATTATTTGATGTTCGGCCCCTATCGAGAGGTGAAATATGACATTTAGTGAAGAAGGCCATAAGCAACCCATCCTAGACCTTGGAAACATGAACGATCTTCAGGAAGGCCGGTTTGTGATATGGGTCGCGTCAAAAGAAGATGCTACCGCAGTGCTGGGTGTGTTTTCCTGGATAGAAGAAGAAATGAGCCGTAGTGAACCGGAAACAGAAGAAGGCAAAGCACGTAAGGCGATGTTTGAGAGAGCTTATAAACTTATCCACAAGCGAGTTCGTTATTCAGAGGAGTTTGATAATGGAACAGACTGAGGTATGCCCAAAAGTCGCGATGTTTATCGCCGCGTTAATTACTGTTACCGGACTGACTGTTTACGCAGTCGATGAAATATCCGAGGCGATACAGAACAAAGTGGTGAAAGTCTACCATCAGCAAGAGGATGGGACTTTTGTGCATGTTGAGTAAATAGTTAGCGAGGCTAGGTGGGTGCCAGGAATATCTTCCTACGGGTCCGACTCCCGTTGCCTCGCGCCATATTAGGAGAGTGAAATGAGTGTATCGAACATAGCTGGACTAGTAATGATTGCCCTGTTCTTTTTTATCATTACGATTTTATTAGCCATTATTTTCGGCTTGAAGCCAGCATTAATAATGATTGGAATGGCGCTATTTACTACGATTTTTCTTGAGACAGCATTTTACTTGATTGATAAATAACCCCTACATACTAGAACATGAACTGGAATAGACATTTAAGTGAATGCTACAAATTAGAAATAGCTGATTATTTCTACTCTGACTATTTTACTTTTTGGCCGGATAGAACATACAAGGCGTTTAAACGAATAGATGAGATTTTGGGCTAACAATGTACCTTAAAATCAACCCACTGCTAAAAGAATATGCCAACCTATCAGGGCTAACTCAGGATGCTATCCGTTGCAAGATCAGGGATGGCTATTGGGTAGAAGGCAAGCAATATGTGAAGGCCCCTGATGGTAAGATCAGGATATTATTGGAAGGTGTGGATAAATGGGATAGAGGTGAAGAATGAAATATAGAAAGAAACCAGTTGTGATTGAAGCTGTTGAGTGGACAGGTCAAAATTTATTTGACGTTATAACCTTTACCGATGGGAAGCCGGACTTGTCTAGCGATATTCAGAAACACAAATGGCAAGAGTATTGTGAGCTTGTTGCTACTAGTGGATTTAAAATAAAAACATTAGAAGGTTGGATGCGCGCTAGAATTGGCGACTACATTATCAAAGGAGTTCAAGGTGAATTTTATCCATGCAAACCAGACATCTTTGAACAGACGTATGAGAGGGTGGAATGAAAAGAACAGGGGTAAGAGTCAGAGGTAATTCAATACAGATATATTTCGAGTATCTGGGGAAAGTGAGATACGAAACATTAAAGTTCAAAAAGGTAAACGTTGCTAATCAGAATGCCGCTGCGTTATTGCGAGAGAGGATTGTAACCAAGATTAAGGAGGGAACCTTTGACTATCTGAAGGAATTCCCACACTCGCAAATCGCTAAAAAGCTTTATCTCAGACGAGGTGGAAATACAGTGGGTGGGGCGTTGGATGAGTGGCTGGATAGTGCGAAGTCCGAGTTAAAACATTCAACCTGGATTGATTACAGAAACTCAGTCGATGTACTGAAAAGAGAGTTTGGGGACACCCTGCTTCCTAAATTAGCTAAGAAGGATATTGTGGGGTTTATTAAACGACAGGATATCAGTCAGAAACGTGCAACGAATCTATTAATTCCATTACGTCATGTGTTGAGGGAAGCGGTAGAGGATGGCGTGATTGATGTGGATGTGTTGAGGGATTGGAAACCAAGAATCCAGAAGAAAGCACATAAGTCTGAGATTAACCCGTTTACCAAAGAAGAACAGTTGTTACTTAAGGGTGATTCCGAAATACAGGCATTCATTCAGTTCTGTATCTGGACTGGCTTGAGAACAGGCGAAGCGTTAGCGTTGGAATGGGACGATATTGACGATGACGTAATCCATATCACCAAAAGCCTGTCATATGGAGTTGTATCCCTACCCAAAACCAAGGCAGGTATTCGCGATGTGAGCTTAAGACCCAAAGCCAGAGAAGCGCTTAAGTTAATGGCACATACCCGCTTTAAGAAAGGACGCGTCTTTACCTTTAAGACAGACAGCCAGGTCAGAAAGCAATTTGTACAGCTTTGTAAGCGCACAGGCGTTGCATACAGGAAGCCATACAACACAAGGCATACCTTTGCATCCATGATGTTAAGTGCGGGTGAGAACGCGATGTGGGTAGCGCATCAGATGGGGCATTCAGATGTAAATATGATTGCCAGAGTGTACGGCCATTACATCCCTTCGGACAGGAATGAGGGAAGTTTGGCAGACAGTATGTTTGGAGAGTGATATGGAACTAGTAATAAATAGATGTTTCGGTGGATTTCAATTAAGTATTGAAGCTCAAAAGCTTTACGCCAAGAAATCCGGATTTGAGTTGTTTTTTTATAAGCAGACAAAATACATTTACAAAGATGACGTGAATGAAGATGATATCGCATACTCCATAGAAGAATATGACGGTAATGAACATGTCGCCGAGACACATAGAACCTGGTATTGATGGAAATCGTGACAAGAACGTGACAAGCGATGCTTAAGTATTTGATTAATAACGAATGGATGCGGGTTCAATTCCCGCCGCCTCCACCAAATTAGGATTCATATCGTCTCTATCGAGTAGATAAGTAGTCAACCAAATTAGTTTTTTTTGATTTATTGTTTATTACTTTTATCTATTTCAATTAATACTTCGTTACGACGGAGTAATGGAAGCGTCCAGGGAGGATTGTAAAATGCGTAGACAGGATCTGACAGGACGTTAATTCCTTTTTCCAGCAAATATGACTTTAGCTTATTTTCATTTGAAGCAATGTTTTTATTTGAATTTATCCCTGAAAATTGGATTACAGCAAAATCTTTTGAGGGGATTTCTTTAAGAATAACTTTGTTATTATTTGGCTTTGGTAGAGTATCTATAGAATACTCAGCAGGCATGATAAAATTAATTGTCCATCCATCATCCGCAACAAATTGACTAACTGGTGCCGTCATTGCAATATTCTGGTTTTGTTGCTGTGTCACAGGCGCAGTCATTGAAATGCTGCTATTGTTTAAATTTTTGCCAAAAATATAATCAGCCAAGAGTCGAAAACCCTGACGTATTGCTTCCTTTCGTTCACCTTGCACGGTTACCTCTGCAGTTATCATTGAATTGTATTTCCGAATCTCAATTTTGCCTTCAGATGATTGAACTTGATATTTTGGATGTTCAACTCTGCTCATGATTGGCCCCAATGAAGTTAGACCTACTAAAGCCATGATCATTATAATTAAGTGTCACTTTTATCCATTTTCTACTCATTAGTTCTCCGCAAATAAAGTTTTTACTGGCGTCTCTTTAGTTCTACGAACTGAAACATAGCCTGCTATGAGAACCATTATGGGTGCTATGAAAAGGCATAATATTGCTGTTTTCAGATTGAATATAAAACCACCTTCTATAATATAGTTAGTGATGCCAAAACTGACAAATAAATTCAACAAATAAGCGATTAAACCAGATATTAATCCAATCAATATAAATTCAATTCGAAATATTTTTTGCACTAGTTTTATATCGGCGCCAACCGTTTTAAATATTGCTGTTGTGTATGTTCTATATTTTCGCAATATCATCTCAATTGAAACAAATACTAATACACTTGCTAACAGTGAAAAGTATAAAATTGTTTCTATCGCATAACTTACTTTGTCAGCAATTTGTCGCACCCTATTTAGCAAGAATTCGACATCAAAAAATGTCGCACTCGGAAAATTTTCAACGAACTCGCTAATAATCTGTCTTCGCTCAGTATCTACATGTAAACTAATAATATAACTGGTAGGCAACTCATCAAGAGTCCCCGGTGAAAATATCAAATAAAAATTTGGTAAAAATGACTCCCATTCTACAGAGCGTATACTTGTCACTATTGCTGATACTTTTTGTGTTTCTATTGTAAATGTCAGTGTGTCACCTAATTCAATCGCTAAATTCTCAGCAATACCTTGTTCAATTGAAACACTATTAGGCTGATTATCTGTTTCATGCCACTTGCCAAGCAAGATCTCATTGTTTTCAGGTAGTTCGCTACCCCACGTTAAGGCTAGATTACGACTGAGTGATTCATCATATCGACCCGATTCTTTACTTGCATAATCACCTATTGCAATATTATTCACGGCACTCATGCGCCCTCTTATAATTGGATACATAGGGCTGTGATTGATATTATTTTTATTTAGCATATCAATAAACCTGCCCGTATCTTTCTCAAAAAGATTGATAGCAAAGACATTGGGTGCATTTTCAGGGACTTTAGACTGCCATGAAATTATTAAATCATCTCTAATAGTAGATATCAGTGCCAATGAAAAAAATGTGATGGCAACTGCTAACACTTGAATCGCTACCATCGTTCTGTTTGCATTAAGATTTCTTGCTGCTAATTTAATCGATGTATATCTCGTATGTGTGTATTTAACTAGCAATCCAATAGAAAATTTTGTTACGTAGTGTGTAATGATAACAAATGAAAATAAGACACCAATAATATAAATACTAATAATGACATCTTTCGTTGATAAATATATCAGCAGCGATAACCCTATGATAATAAAAACAACTGTCAATAAAATTGAATTCTTTTGAGTATCAAAGCGATTAAGCAACAATTTTGGAGCGGTTTGTAATAATTTATTCAAAAACGGCCAGGCAAAACTCAAGACAATTATAAAGGCTGTTAGAGAACTTAGTAGAAAGGGTTTCAAGCTGGCTGTTGGCAAAGTTTCTGGAATCAAATCACCCAAACTATTCAGGATCAGCACATGGGCTAACCCTCCAACAAGAAAACCAATTGCAATGGCAAGTAATGTAAAAAGCATAAACGGAATAACCACGGCAGCAACCATTTGCCTGCTTTTCAAACCCAAACATCTTAACAATGCATATTGATAAGTCATATCATTTGCGTACTTGTAACTCACAAGTCCCGCCGCAATAGCACCAAGTAAAACTGCAATTAATGACGTTATATTTAGAAAGCGATAGGCTCTCTGCAAAGTATCTGCTAATGTCTGGTTTGCTGAATCAACGGTGATGAATTTTTGATTAAGTTGCAATGTATTAGTCAACTGCTCTTTCAGCAAACTTAATTCATTATCATCTCCAGAAAACAGGTATCGATATGCCACACGGCTTCCTGGCTTAACGACTTGTGTTTCAGAGATATCTTGCCAATTCATTAAGATACGCGGTGTGAAGCTATAAAAACTATTCCCCCTGTCAGGCTCATAAACCAGTACTCGAGTGACTTGCAGCGACTTCTCACCCACATTTATAAATTGATTCAATTCTATATTAAGTTCGTTTAAAACACGGTCCTCTACCCATGCCTCACCCTTCTCAGGCACACTCCTAGTTGCTTTTATTTCCCCATATAATTCATCTGAAGTTTGCAACTCACCTAATAACGGGTATTCATTCGTGACTGCTTTAACGCTGGAAAGCAGGAATTTACCACTCGCTTCAGCATTCGCCATCGACTGGAATACCAGTATATTTGCCTGCCTTAAAGAGAATGAGCGAATAATATTATTTTGTTGTTGATTCAATTCAGATGAAGATTGTAAAACCATATCTGCCGCAAGCACTTCTTTCGCTTGCAAATCAAATAGCTGTTCCAGTCGATCGCTCAATAAACCAATACTAAATGTGACAGCACAAGCAATTGCGATTGCTACGCAAAACAACCGTATGGAACTCTGTCGAAACTGTCTGGTTAATAGCTTTAAGTAAAAATCAAGCATATTACTTCTTCACTAAAGTACCATCGACCAAGCGATAGGTTTCGTCACAGCCATTAGATAATGACTCATCATGTGTCACTAATATTAATGTTGTGCCGTGTTCTCTATTTAGCTCAAACAACAAATCAGTAATGGTTTCCCCTGTATGGGTATCAAGATTTCCTGTTGGTTCATCTGCAAGTAATAAAGGTGGGGTGGTGGCAAATGCGCGTGCTATTGCCACACGTTGCTGTTCACCCCCTGATAAGGTTGTCGGAAAATGATTCATTCGATTTCCTAACCCTACCCTGTCTAATAATGAACTAGCGATAGACCTGGCTTGTTTATTATTATTAATTTCAAGTGGTAACATGACATTTTCCAGTGCAGTAAACCCAGGCAATAAATGAAACGCCTGAAATACAAAACCAATATACTGATTACGCAGAGCAGCACGTTCATCTTCTGACAGACTAACAATATGATGTTGGAACAATTCAATGTTTCCACTTGTCGGAGTATCAAGTCCTGCTAATATGCTTAATAAAGTGGTTTTACCTGAACCAGACTGACCAACGATTGCTATCGATGCCGACCTGGAAATCTCGCACGTAATATCACGTAATATTGTTATTGAGCCTTCGGCGCTAGAAACAACCTTACCAACCTTATGACAACTTAAAATTGATGAGTCTGAAATAATGTCACTCCGTATATTTATAATCTATTTACTTCTGAATAGTCACTTTGTTCATGCCGAAAATACAAATAATAGTGCTGAAAATAGCTCTAACATTATAGTATTAGGCGATAGTTTAAGTGCTGGATATGGCATTGAGCTGGATGAAGGTTGGGTTAACTTGTTACGCCATCGGTTAAAAAAACATCACTCAAATTCAAAGTGGACTATAGTTAATGCCTCCATCAGTGGTGACACTACTGCAGGTGGCTTAGAGCGTCTACCTAACTTAATCCAAAATCACCAGCCTGTACTGTGCATTATAGCATTAGGTGCAAATGATGGTTTACGTGGACTACCATTAAATATAATGCAAAATAACCTAGAGGAAATGGTAAAACACTGTAGTCAAAGTGGTACCTCCCTATTAGTGGGCATGAAACTACCTCCAAATTATGGTGAAAAATATACAAATGCTTTCCACCAGATTTATTCAGACGTTGCCGAAATTAAAGATATAACGTATGTGCCTTTTATGCTCGATGGTATTGCGTTACATGATACATACTTCCAAGCAGATAGATTGCATCCAACTTCGGAAGCACAATCCATTATTCTAGATAATATCTGGCCCAAATTAGATGAGGTATTGAAAAATTTAAGCTCGATTGATTAGATGCCATATTCTTTTTAAATAATAGATACTTGCACTTCAATTTGAAAAATCAACAAAATTAGTATAACTAATTTACTAATAGCCAGAATATATTAAGCCAATTGATTCAAGATTAAATCATTAGACTCAACATCTCATTAATTATGAGAATGAAAACGTATTGACTAGTGAACGCCGCCATCACTCTTGCATGTAAGAAATACACGCATAATAAAACCTTTAATTATGGATACTTTGCTATCCTAAAAGTGAATATCATGGTGGTGGGCCACCCACTTTACGGCTGGTTGCCAAAAACAGCATTCAAAATAATTTTATTGACTACTAATACAAAGCGAGTCGAATAAATTATACGAATTCTAATCGGTTAAGAGAGTCTCAACACAAGTGAATATAGAATTCCCATCTGAAATATAAATTTAGTGTATTGAAGAAATACACAATGAACCTTCATTCCTGCTTGAAGTTCTTAACATACCTCAGTGTAATAAAATTAATGGCGCTTAATACCAGCGCAATTTCAATTCGATGGAAGGCCACGGCTATACCGATTGCACCGGTGTTCCATAAACTGGCTGCGGTCGCCGTTCCTGCAATACTGGAACTGTTTTTCAGGATGGCGCCACCACCAATGAAGCCTATGCCGGTTATGATGCCTTGTATTACACGTGCCTCTGCACCCGTTGTATCCAGGACTTCAATACCAACCAATGTAAAACCGCAGGTAGCAATAGCAACAATTGGGAAGGTGCGCAGTCCCGCGCTCACGCTATCAAGCTCACGGTCCCATGCAATGGGCAGAGTAATAATAAATGCAGTGCTGATCGTCAGTATATGATTCAGCACCAATGCGTAATCCAGTTCAATCAAATACAAAGCCTACTGATATTAAGGAATAGTAGATTATTAGTATAGATACGCCTGATGTAAAGCATTTTTAAGCCAAGACGGGAATATCAAATCAATACTGCCTCTGTCTAGCTGGCTGGTTGATCGGGCATATCAAGCTCACTGGTCATAATGTGAGTGGCATTGATGTACAGGTTTCCGGGTATTGGTCAATTGTACATTGGGTTAGTGATCCCTGATTTTTCACCAAGCATCGCCTCCTATAAAAAATCTAGACGGATATGTAGCAATATGTCGTTGATTCTGAATATGAGTCTATAAATACAAAGTCATTCCTATTGTGATTAACGGGTTTACCAGTGGATACCCTGCATCCAATGGTCAATTAACCAACTGGTTTAGAGGTACTTCAGCGCACAGATTAAAGCGTCAATATTTATACTATGAGCGAACAAAACCAACTATTGCATCGAAAAACAGGCGCAGAACAGATAAAAAGTTTTTGCGCCATGCATTTATTTTCCCTCGGAATCAATCTAAAGTTTATAGACTGGTCAACTAATGTGTTAGGTGATGAAGATGAGCACATCTTGAAGCTGAACATTGGCAGCAGAGATATAGAATTAAAGTTTCATGTTAACGAACTGATTAAATACGCAAGGCTTCGTGACGTGAAAAAAACCGAAATTAAAATAAAACGAGGCTTGAAAGATATCGTCTCTGAATAATACATAACGAATACACACTAGTTGTGTAAGGTTAGATTAAGCTGATATATAGAAAACTCGTTATAGAGACAAAAACAGGCATACAATGCTAGCATCTTAATAGAACACGTCTATTATGAATGATCAGATTGAATAGAACATCGCAACATGTCTGTCGCTATCATCACACACAGTGAATGTATCCAACATGGTGCAGGTATAACACACCCTGAAAATGGATTACGGCTATCCAGCATTCATGAGGCTTTGGTGACACATAATTTAAGCCAGGAATTACAATATTACGAGGCACCCAAAGCCAGCAGAAAACAGCTTGGTAAAGTACATTCGCTAGAATACGTTGATTCCATATTTAATATTGCCCCGGACGAAGGCGTCGTCTGGCTGGACCCAGACACATTTATGACGCCGGCCAGTCTGAATGCTGCCCTTAGAGCAGCGGGCGCAAATATTCTTGCGATAGACCTGTTAATGCAAAATAAAGCAACACAGGTATTTTGTTCTGTGCGACCACCTGGGCATCATGCCGAGCATAATCAGGCAATGGGATTCTGCTTATTTAATAACATTGTGACTGGCGCTGCCCATGCCAGGCAAAAGTATGGAATCAGTCGTATCGCAATAATAGATTTTGATGTTCATCATGGAAATGGCACAGAAGATATAATTCAGGACAATCAGGATATCCTTTTTTGCTCTCTTTTCCAGCATCCTTACTACCCTCATAAAGGGTGCGATACCCGTTCAGACCACATAATTAATATCCCTATTGCAGTAGGCACAGAAGGCAAAGAATATCGCGAGCTATTTACAATGAATTTTGTACCGGCAATTAAGGCTTTTGAGCCCGAACTTATTCTGGTATCTGCTGGTTTTGATGCACATAGTGAAGATGAATTAGCGGGTATTTGTTTAACTGACGCAGACTACACATGGTTGGCGTGTGAGATCAAAAAACTTGCACAAGAATATTGTGAAGGAAAAATTGTATTTACACTGGAAGGAGGCTACTCACTACCTGCACTGTCACGTAGTGTTGTTGCGGTCATCAGGGAATTAATAAACTAGATGTTAACTCCTGCCCCAAGGCGTACATAGATAAAACAGAATGAATGTACGAATTGCGACTTCAAACGATTATCTGAATGTTGAAAAACTCTGGCTGGAATTAAATAAATATCATGCTGGACTTGAGCCCAACATAATTAAAGTAGTTGATGTTTACCAGACAGAGAAAGATTTCCTTGAAGTTTTAACTGATCCGAAACAGGATATTCTTGTAATTGAAGTAAAAGATGCAATTCTGGCCGCAGCATGGATTATGCAAAGAGAGCATACAGGCGGACAAGCCATTCCAACTCCAGTAGCATTTATTCAGGAAATTTGCGTATCAAAAAATATACGTCGACAGGGGTTGGGAAAAACATTAATGATAGAAATTAATATGTGGGCAAAAAAACGAGGCTTAAAAGAAATTGAGTTTAATGTATGGTCTCAAAACAAGATCGCATTGGCTTTCTATCAAGAAATGGGATTTAGATATACTCGTCATGAAATGACCAGACCTGTCGTTTGAAATATCCAATGATCACTACCGGCGCAAAGCGCTGACTGGATAACCTGCCATACACTTACCTAATGCACCATGAAACACAAAAATGTGTTTCAGAAAGCTCCTGCACAGTATTCGTGGCTTTTATTTTATACAGCTTTTAATGTACGTGCGGCACGCGCATATACTTTTGGCTTTACCCACAGAATCATACCGTAACGCCCTTTCCCGGCCGCTACTGCATCTGCTGCAGTGACGTTTATTCTGTTATCGGATAATTTTTTCAGCACTTTATGTACAGCACCTACTTCATCGTTGCCGGTGACTAAAAACGCCTTTTTAGTTTTACTTATGCGCCAACTATTCTTTTTCGCGGTTCTGCGTAATTTTGCTGAATCATCAGTGACCAGATCGATCTGGGTTTTGCCTGCTTTTGCGGGGAACCCTGAAAATGCATGCATATTAATTTCTGCACTTCTTACTTCACGTAAGATTTTTTCAGCCTGACCAGCACGGTTGGGAACAGTGAGATTAAAATAATTTACTTTGCGAACTCGGTAAGCCATAAGTATCTCCAATTGAGCAATTGACAGATGGTGTCGAAAATTTTACCTCATAGACTCACTGATATCGAATATTTGGGAAAGTTAACCAGGGTACCCATAGATGTTTTTGTCTTAAAACAGGCAATTTTGCGCTCATGCAGACCACATTCATGTAATGGCAAACAGGTTCTATACTATGTGCAAGCAGCGTCACTGAATAGCCACAATCCATTATTCCCATTACAATCAGATAGATAGAACATAAAAGAAACAGCTATCACCTGTACCAGAGTTAATATTTGAAGAAACTACTGGTTTCCGTGTATATATCTGTATTATTCAACATCCAGATTAGTACAATAAACATACAATACAGAGCATGGCCTGAAGCCTGGTAAATCGGAAATTCTGTGGATCTGCTTCCCTATTGTTTGATCAACTTCCGGTTTCTCAATGATTCTTTATCATTCACCCCTTTCGCTAACTTTTCTCGAACGGTTTGCGGTGATAATATGGCCGTTTGATTAAGAAAGTGGTGTTCTAATACACTACAGAAAACCGGGCATCACCGGTTTTCCATTCCACTTGGATTTTCGAAACAATTTAGCTAACTTTCTGGATAGTTGGTTTGTTTTGAGCTTTTTATTAATTATTAATACTTAAAAAATTTGTAAACACTTAGGGCTACTTGAAAATGACAAAACAAACAAATCAATTTATATCTCCACTGTCAGCACTTAGACGTCTTATCGAGACGAATCAGATGGAAGCACCTGATGACTTTCTCGACAGCAAGTCTTACTCCTGGTCTCCACATAACAAGATTATCAATGTGACACCCGGCCCTGCCTTTGGCTCTGAACTGGTGACTCAGTTTTCGTCCAACCAGACTCGAGGAATGCGTGGTCCTGGCGTCGCGAAATTTTTTGCCACAGTTCGTGAAGAGTACGGAAAACTGGTAGCCATGCAGGAAGGTGGTAAAGCCCTGTTCTTCACCGGCTCAGGAACATCTGCAACAGAAGCGGCGGCAGGCTCATGTCGCACACCCGATGAAGTCAATTCTGACAAGAAAGTCATCGTAACTCTGGAGATTGGCTGCTTTAGTAATGCCATGGGCAATTGCGTTGAAAACATCGGTAGAGGCGTGATTCGCATTGAAGGCGAGCTGGGAGATGATTTGCCATTTGACAAGTGTCGGGAAGTCCTGGAAAAAGATACAGATCACAACATCAAAATGGTCATGGCCCCGCATAACGAAACAGGCGCCGGGGTAACAACCAATCCAAGAAAATTACGTGATTTGCTGGATGAACTAAAACACCCTGCTCTACTTGTGATTGACGGCATTTCTTCCATTGGCAGTATGCCGTGCTCCATGTCTGAAATGGGCATAGACATGCTGGTTGGATGTAGCCAAAAAGGTATTATGGGTACACCAGGTATCGGTATGATTACTCTCAGTCCCAAGGCTGTGCAAAAAATTAACGAGTCTGAGCAGCAGATGCAGGATGCAGGACTCAAAAAAGGTCAGCATTACCTTAACCTTGGCAAGATGATTCAGGCGATGGACACAACAGGCCTGCATATCGAAACTCCAAGCAACTACTCGCAGTTTGCTGTAGCACTGGACTCCATTGCAATCGAAGGTATTGGTCGTGTTTGTGATCGTCATAGAGAATGTTCAGAAATCTACCGTGCTGCTGTACAGGCAGCAGGTTTTGAACTGGTCGCGAAAGATATCAATACTGCATCGAATGCAGTAACAGCCATCAAGGCACCTAAAGGTCATGGCGAAAAAGATATCCAGCAAGTGCTAAGCATTATGTACTTCAAGCATGCGGTCGAAGCGGCTGCCATTCCTGGCTACCCGGATATGGGCTGGAGACTTTGCGCAACTGGCGGCATTCAACCTCAACACGCACTGATGGCTTCAATTGCATTCCTTAAGTCTGCCGAAGAAGCCGGTTTGCCAATTGACTGCGCCAAGGGAATAGCGGCAGCGTCCATGAAGTATGGAGAGCTTGTTCAGTATCATCGCCCGCTTCCTGGCATAGATGTATACGGAAGATAAGTCATTCAGTTAGACTGAAGAACCGAAAGAAGGACATACTTGCATTAAACCTGGTATGTCCTTCCTGGTTCTTTCCTTACCAGGATATGACTTAAATAATGCCTGCCTTAGTTTAAATCTAAATTAAATTTAGTATAGCCCTTCCATAATTTTCAGTCGTCAGCATTTCTTCGAAAATACATTCCGAGAAACGAGCTGTCCTCCAACGACATACTTTTACTTACAATAATCCTCTTTATTACTTGATATTGGTAACTTTCGCTCTGCCTCACACTTGACGCTTGAGTTGTATCATTCAACATAAATCGTACATTCTGACGGTGCATGTTAAAAATCTGACACCTTTTACAGATTTTCAAATTCAAACACTTAGAAACAGCAACACAATATTGCCTGAGGTTCCATATCCAAGCCCTTATATATCTCAATTAAAACAGAAGTGCTTTTCAAATAAATCATAAAAATAAAATAATTTACGTAAAATTATATATAATTTCAGTTATAAATTAGTTATAGCAACAGGAGATAGCTAATGATTCACCTGATTTATGTAAGCAGCGCTACCCGGGAAATGCCTGAGGAAGATTTACTCTTTCTTTTGGATCAAAGTCGAGAACGCAACTTAAGACAGCATATCACTGGTATGTTGCTGTTTGTTGGGGGCACCTTTATTCAGGTTCTTGAGGGTGATGAGAAAGATGTTGAGGAAATATATGAATCCATCCTTAACGACGACAGAAACAGTGCCAACATTCTGATGGTGAAAGAAGAGATAAGTGAAAGAGCATTTCCAGACTGGTCTATGGGATTTGAAAATATTTCTCGAAATAACAGAGACCAGATCAAAGGCTACTCTGATTTTCTCGACATATACATGACACCCGCTGAAGTTGCCAATAGTTCGGGCACAGCCATCAAACTTCTTTATAGCTTTAAGAAGTCCAACATATAACCTGATCAATATAGATAATTATCACGCTGCAGAATCATAAAGTCTCCAGCAACAAACCCACTGGAAAAGTATTTCTGGTCTCTTCTCATGAGTCACTGTTAATCAAGAAGAGCACCAGAATACTTCCTGAAGCCTGGAAGTAAAAAAATGTTCGAGTATTCGCGTGTTGGCAATCTGCCAGAAATCCAATTATAAAAAATAACTTTTACTTGGAATCAAATAAATTTATTTAACGTCCTCACAAAGCTGCACGATGTCACGAACTATTCTAAGCTTTGATACTTTATTATCACAATCAAGCAACTGCGGTTCAACAAACCGTATTTGCTTTTCCATTGTAGTCTTGTATATATCACTCACAGATAAGGTATGACTCGTCTGTTCATCACTCCACTCGTCATTACTTACATGAGTATTCCATTCCATATTAAGCTTAACGCCATACTCTGTTGCAATTGACAAACACATTTCTTCTACATGTTTCTTAGATGCATTTATATCCATAATTAATCACAGTACCCCTAAATATCGAAAATAGAATGACATTATAGCGCAAAACGCATAAATTTGTATGATTTCTGTTCTGGCCTTAAATTGAATCATGTATAAACAGTGTTATGCACGAAATGTCGTATGCAGGACATTTATTCAAATATCAGAAAATCACCTGTCAAGAAGTAATCAACTATGATAATGATTACACTAATCCATTATTTTCAACAGGAGAGATATTGATTCAGAAAAGAAAACTTTTTGATGCTCACCTTCATATCTTCGACAAGGAATTCACTATTGTCGCGAATCAAGGTTATCTTCCTGATGAATTTACATGTGATGATTATTTAACTCACATGAATGACTACACCCTCTGCGGTGGTGTGGTGGTCTCCAGTTCTTTCCAGCAATATGATCAGACGTATATGGTGAATGCCTTAAATAAGCTTGGCCCATCATTCGTTGGTGTCACTCAATTACCACTAACTGCCTGCAACGAAGAATTACTTAAACTCAACAGGGCAGGTGTACGCGCTGTTCGATTTAATTTTAGACGAGGCAACTCAGAAGAACTTCGGCATCTTGACAGTATGGCAAGACGCATATATGAAATAGCAGGATGGCATGTTGAATTATATATCGATGCCAGTAATCTCGCTGAGTGTTTTCAAATGCTGGTGAATCTGCCAGCAGTGAGTATCGACCACCTGGGATTATCAAAACACGGGTTTCCCACACTCATTAAACTTGCGGAACATGGTGTTCGAGTCAAAGCAACAGGATTTGGTCGAGTAGACTTTGATGCACGTACAGCACTTTCAGAATTATATGCTGCCAACCCAAAGTCAGTGATGTTTGGCACAGACCTTCCCTCTACACGTGCATCAAGACCATTCAGCCATGATGATTATAAACTCGTCTTAGAATGTCTTGATCCTGAACAGGCGTCCAATGTTTTATATAAAAATGCAATCGAATTCTATAGACCAGTTAAAAAATTCTGCGATGAAAGTATTTCTGACTAGTGTTTAAACACACACTCCAGGACCAGCAGTTACTTAATATCAGTCGCCCTGAATTTTCCACATAGATATGTTAACCTTTTTGGATTCCGTCACTATCAACCAAAGGACAAATGATCAAACCAAGAAAACGTATTAAATTCCCACGCCAGGAGGTTCATAGCCTAAACCAGGATGAAGCATTTTTCTTTTTACAGGAAAATGGCAAAGAAGAAAAAATTCGCTTTCACGATTACGATAAAATTTACAATGTCCCCGGACTATATGAACAGATATTCTACGACCGCCTGAAATGTATTTCACCAAGCAAAGTCAGTTCAATACTTCATTCTACGATTAGTCAGTCTTCCGATAATTTTTCCGGGTTACGCGTGCTTGATCTGGGGGCTGGCAACGGCATGATGGGAGAAGAATTAAAAAAGCATGGAATCGCTCGCTTAATTGGCATTGATATTATCCCGGAAGCCTATGATGCCACACTCAGAGACAGGCCGGGTCTTTATGATGCGTATTATATCGAGGATTTTTGTAGTCTTGATGTAGACATTAAAGAAGAAATATCTTCATGGCAGCTTGACTGCATGGTTACTGTAGCAGCACTAGGTTTTGGCGATATCCCGGCCAAAGCATTTATTGAAGCATTTAACATCATCAAAAGTGAAGGCTGGATAGCATTTAATATCAAAGAAACATTTTTAAATGCCAGTGACCAGTCTGGATTTTCTCGTATGATTAGAGAATTAATTTTTTCAGAGTATCTGGATATCTACCATATTGAACGTTACCGGCATAGATATTCTATTGAGGGCGAACCCCTATTCTATTTTGCAATTGCTGGAAGAAAAAATGCAGATGTACCAGATGAATTCCTGACTTCAAATAATATTTTATAAGTTAGCTGGCTACCGTTTTATCGCCATTGAGAAATTAAAGCATTCTTAAGCACAGATTGACCAATAAAACCGCCAATCTTTCAGTAATCTCATATAACTTCCCATAAGCGGATTAGAACGTATTAATTTTACTCAGACTTGTACCTCAAACTCACAAATATCCAAATTGTGGGTCAAATAAGTTACTAAACTTCGAATTTATTGAGACTTTCCATATACTTGGAATAGTTGATTACAGATATATAATGACATTGATAAATTGTATAGCACGGAACCTGTAATCGTGACATGCTAACGCTGGATAATTATAAACTCTGTTTCGCATCAATAAAACAACAAGGGGTAACAAAAATGCTAGCTATTAACAAACTATATAAGTTACTGGCCTTTACGGCAGTTATTTTTGTAACAGGTATGACAAGCTCCCTTTACGCAGAAAATGAAAACAATACTGAAACCGAAAATTCTACCCTTCAAAATAAGGCACCAGAAAAAAAACAGGCACCCATGACAAACCCAATGATGGGGATGATGAACCCTGCGATGGGGATGATGAATCCCGCTATGGGAATGATGAACCCTGCCATGGGAATGATGAACCCTGCGATGGGAATGATGAACCCAATGATGGGGATGATGAACCCTGCGATGGGAATGATGAACCCTGCGATGGGAATGATGAACCCAATGATGGGGATGATGAACCCTGCGATGGGAATGATGAACCCAATGATGGGGATGATGAACCCTGCGATGGGGATGATGAATCCCGCTATGGGAATGATGAACCCTGCGATGGGAATGATGAATCCCGCCATGGGAATGATGAACCCAATGATGGGGATGATGAACCCAAAACAATATGAACAATGGTTCAAACAACAGTCAGAGATGATGAAAAATTTTTCTAAGGATGCTCAGGCATCATCGCAAGATCATAGTAGTGATTGGTGGAATTTTTGGAAATAATCACTTAAGAACGTAGATAAAATCTGTATTTTTAGCTTTAAACTTCATCACTTACCTTGAACTGCGATATTTATGTTGCATTAAAATCAGCTCGAATTTCAGGTTTCTTGGTACTGTTCAGCGACGCCAGGCGCTAATAGAGAGTCTCTCTTTTAGCGCCTGAACAGGACCGCCCTGTCGAACTATCTGTGATAAGTAACGATGATCACGATTAATCCTGACTACAATCGCTTGCAGTAAGATAGCGATTTGCTTATGTAGCGTACTTGCATAAACACATCAGTGTGCTGATTTTTAAAAACCTTCCAGTACAATTTTCCCAATTGTTTTATGACTTTCTATCGAGGCATGCGCCTGCTTTAAATTTTCTGCATTAATGCTGCCCTGTGTCGATTTCAATGTTGTCTTAAGCGTGCCTGCATCAATCAATTCAGCAACTTTGTTTAACATGACATGCTGCTGCTGCATGTCATCCGTCTGAAACATGGACCGGGTAAACATAAACTCCCAATGCAGAGAAATACTTTTAATTTTAAGTTTCATAATATCCAGAGGACTTGACGGATCATCAATCAAGGCTATTTTTCCTTGCGGTGAAACACTTTCTACCAGTTCATCAAAATGTTGGTCGGTGTGTGTCAAACTAATCGCATGCGTAACTTGATTGATGCCTATTCTTTTTAACTCAGCAGACAATGGTTTACGGTGATCAATAACGTGATCTGCGCCGCATTGCATAACCCAATCCTTCGATTCCGGGCGTGAGGCCGTCCCTATCACAGTGGCGTTCGTTAAATTCGCTGCAAGCTGGGTAAGTATTGAGCCAACACCACCTGAGGCCCCAACAATTAATAAACTCAGGTCATTTTTCTGGCCTGAATTGGCAGATTGCGAAAAACCCAAGCGGTCAAATAGCAGTTCCCAGGCAGTAATTGTTGTCAGCGGCAATGCAGCAGCTTGTGCATCACTAATCGATTTGGGAGCATGTCCTGCAATACGTTCGTCAACTAACTGATATTCTGCATTACACCCGGAACGGGTCAAATCTCCCGCATACCAGACACGATCACCCTTCTTGAACAATTCCACGTCTTCGCCAGCTTCAACTACCTCGCCCACAGCATCCCAACCGATAACCTTATACTCACCCTGCTCAGGATTCGCAGAAGCACGGATTTTGGTATCGACCGGATTAACTGAGACAGCGCTGACTTTCACAAGCAAATCCCTGCCTGTCGCTGTTGGCATAGGGAGTTCTATATCTACTAGTGAGTCTGAATGCTCAATGGGATTTGCTTTCTTGTAACCTACTGCTTTCATAATGTGTCTCCAGATATTAAAAAGTTAAGACATTATGGTCTTTTTATTTTATAGTATAAACATGGTAATTATTTAATCTTAATCAAAATATATTTGACAATGAGAATAGACGACCTCACCTTATTTACTCGCATAGCAGACACGGGAAGTATCACCGAATCTGCCCAACAGCTTGACATCACCACAGCGGCGGCAAGTGCCGCACTTAAACGTCTGGAGAGTCAACTGGACGCACAGCTTTTTGTCCGTACAACCAGGCAATTGCGTATCACTTCTGAAGGCGAGCGCTTCCTACAATACTGTAGAAAGGCACTGGATGCAGTGGATGACGGTATCCTGGCCATTAATTCATTCAAAGGGAAAATTGGCGGTACCGTGCGAATGTCAATATCTTCAGATTTGGGACGCAACGTAGTCATACCCTGGCTAGATGAGTTGCTTGATAGACACCCTGAATTATCACTAAACGTGAACATACAGGATAGTCTTTCAGATTTTTATCTGGACAGAGTAGATGTCGCCTTGCGTTACGGAGAACCCCAGGATTCATCCATGGTCGCTTTTGAAATTGCCAAGGCAGAAACCCTGGTTTGCGCATCACCCACATATATTAAAAAGCACGGATCACCTTCTACACCAAACGACTTAATAAATCACAACTGCCTGTTTTACCAACTCAATGAAAAGGTACATGACACATGGATATTTCATAAAGAGAACAAGAAGATTAAAGTTCATGTTTCAGGCAATCGAATCTGCAATGACGGTGAGTTGGTAAAACGCTGGGTCACTTCAGGAAAAGGTATTGCAGTAAAATCAAAAATTGATATGGCAGAGGATATTAAAGCTGGGAGAGTCGTGGAAATACTTACTGACTACCAAACACCTTTGCTTGGCCTGTGGCTAGTATGCCCGACCCGAAAACAGGTGACCCCTGCTGTGATAAAAATAAGAGATTTATTACGCACTAAATGCTCAGCATTAGTTGAAGGAATATAAATCCTTACCCAAAATTACTCGCTGATAATCATAGCTAATTACCTTTGATTAAGGCATTTTATAAAACATCACACGTTTTACTGATACACTTATCGTCTTCATAAGCAGAAAGCGATATGGCCAAATACCGATCCAGTTTGCCACAATTATCTGGCGCGCCCTTTCTTACTGACGGCGGCATAGAAACGAATTTATTATTCAACGAAAAACTGGACCTGCCATATTTCGCAGCATTTCATTTACTTAATGATCCAAAAGCACAACAGGCACTTCAACGATGGTTTCACACACATTGCTTGATCGCATCTACGTATAAAGTTGGCTTTATTCTGGAAACACTTACCTGGCGCGCCAGTCCGGATTGGACAAAGAAATTGGGTTATTCAGAGAATGAGCTGATCGAAGTATTACAAAAATCAGTTGAAATGTTTTCTACCTATAGAGATGAATATGAAAACAAAGACACTAAAATTGTTATTAGTGGTTGTGTCGGGCCACGCGGTGATGGCTACATTCCAGGTAACAAAATGTCGGAAACAGAAGCAGAAGATTATCATTCTCTGCAGATAGAGACACTAAGTAAAACAGATGCTGACATGATTTCTGCGTTAACACTAAATTACACTGAAGAAGCAATAGGAATCGCTAGAGCAGCAAAAACTTTTGATATACCCGCAGTAATTTCATTTACTCTGGAAACTGACGGAAGATTACCCAGCGGCCTGACTTTAAAAGAAGCAATTGATCAAGTAGAAAATAAAACTGATCAATTCCCAGTTTATTACATGATTAACTGTGCTCACCCCACCCATTTCGATAAAACAGTTTCAACAGGTGAGACATGGCTAGAAAAGATACACAGTCTTCGAGCCAACGCTTCGATGTGTAGTCATGCTGAGCTTGACGAAGCCGAAGAACTGGATGCAGGCAACCCTACTGAGTTAGGCACTCAATATAAAGATCTCCTGAAGAAGCTGCCAAACCTGAATGTACTTGGTGGGTGCTGTGGAACAGACCATCGGCATATAGAACAAATTGCAAAAGCGTGTTATTCATAAATGCAGTTGAATATAATACTGGTAAGCTCGCGTAAATAATTTACAACACAGGCACCAGGAATAATCAAGGAACTTTCTTTGGAGCTTTTTTCTTTATTAACAGATTTTCGTCATGCTGCATTTCCATTCCCTCACCAATTGCCACAATTCCTTCAGCTATCATTTTCATAACTTTGAAGACACCCGTTTGCTGGTAAGAATTTATTCTTGGATTTAAAGAACTCATTTCATCTCTCCTGCTCTTACATACAACTGATTCATCAAACATTAGGGATAACAAAAGTCAACCCGGATCTGAGTAATCAACAAGCTAGAGGAAAATAAAAGGTATTTTTGTGGATCATTTTGAATAAATCTTTAATATTATATTTACGTGAGCCCATATTCAGACGAACATCACGATTTTAATCGACGAGTATTACAATTCGCTAATATTCAAACTTCGTACTGGTTGCAGGTAAAAACAACATAATACGACTGTAAACTATATTCATAATTGATATACAAGATATAGAAATGACAGTGGGTAACAACAAGTTATATTATTTTGATACGATTTCATTTCTCATAGGAGCAAGCTCATACAACAACTTATTTTGAGCTGAAACAGGTATATTTAGTTCTTCCATCACGATATACAGATCTTCTACTAATGCATTGAAATGAGCATCGCTAATTTCCTGGCCTGCATGTGTTCTAAGCATATTATCTCCAGTATAAGTGCATGGTCCACCACTTAACTCGCACCACTGTTCTATGAGTTTATTTCGGAATCTAAGTACATCTGTATCTTTAAAAAAGTGATTGATTTTTGGATTGTCAGCAATTTTATATAAAAACGATTCAACAAGTGTTGTTAAACCTTCACTCCCACCTAATTGATTATATAAAGTATCATCTTTAGTTGTTTGCTTAACACAACCATAGAAACATGTTAACGAGAACAAGATAAAAAGCACAATAAGAAAATTTTTATTCATACTCAAAAACTCAATTCAAGAGATGCATACCAGCCTGTTTGACCTTTTAGTGTAGCTACTGAACCCAAGTCTGTATAAGCAGCAACTAAAGCAAGATGCTTGTTTGGTATATATGCTATAAAGTAATCCTTCCAATCATCTTCACGCGCAAATTCAAGATTGTTAGGTTTTTGTCTGTAGTCGAACCCGAATAAAATATTACGGTTTAAAAATATAGCAATCGAATTTTCAAACACAATATCATAAGAAGAGTCACCCTCACTGGAAAATCCAAGTAAACCCAACTCATTGGCACGAGTTGCCCTAATACCAATATTTGTTAATAAATTATAATCAAAAATACCAGCCAACCATAATTTAGTAGCAGATAAATAAAAATCAGTTCCAGAGCGTTTTTTAGCTCCCACTAATTCAGGAATTTCAAACTTCCGGTTATGTTTATATTGAACCCCAAGAGAGACTTGTGGATAGTGAGTATATATAACATCACCAAACAGTCTTATTTTGAGCCCAATAATATCTTGTTCAAGATCAGCACCAGGAATGCCGATTAGATCTTCCAATGTATTTAATTCAAGTTTTTGACGCGCAATAGAGAACTCAATACGGTTATCATAACTTATTGAAAGAGAGCTTACATGCAAATCATAATCATCAGTTTCAACATATGTATGTGATGTAGACCCTCCTAATTCTTTGCTGGAACTATAGCCAGATATAACTGCCCACGGAACAATTCCACTACCAGCCGCTCCTTCTATTTGTGTTACACCACCCGTTGATAGTAATCTGCTATCAGCATGGCATATAGAGTGTAATAAAAATATTAGAAATAACGCACTTATACCTGGATATTTTAAACAATATTTGTGTCTGCAAGTTGTCATATTTTTTCAAATCAGATCGATGCGACTGATAGTTTATTTGTACAAATAGAATGATTTGAGTGAAGCTCAAATTGTGATAACCATTCAATAAAATCAACTGCAGAAAGTGGTTTCGTAATATAATAGCCTTGTACATAATCACAATCGAGTTGAGTCAGCAATGCAATGTCCGACTGTGACTCGATGCCTTCAGCGACAATTTTTAATCCCATATTATGTCCCATCTCAATGGTTGAACGAATTATTGTTTCTCCGTCAGTATTATTAGTAATGCCAGTAACTAAAGATTTGTCAATTTTTAATTCGTGGGCCGAAAGACGCTTGAGTTGAGCTAAAGATGAGTAACCAGTACCAAAGTCGTCAATTGCAATATGAATACCAAGTTTATGAAACTGATCAAGCGTCTGTGAAGCGCGAGAAATATCCTCCATGATCGAGCTTTCTGTGATCTCGATTGTCAATAGCTTTGCAGATATATTAAATTTACTTAAGACAGCATTTGTAAATTCCGCCATATTATCTGCAACAAGGTCGGATGCCGATAAATTAACTGCAATATTTAAATGTATATTGTTATTTTTCCAGATACCAATTTGCTTAATGGCATTCTTGATTACCCATTGTGAAAGTAAATGAATATTTCCTGACTGTTCTAACAGTGGAATAAATTCATCAGGAGGCATAAATCCAAATTTAGGGTGCACCCAGCGTACTAACGCCTCAGCGTGAGTGACCTGATTATCCTTAAGTGATAGTTTTGGTTGATAATACAATTCTAATTCATTGTTATTAATTGCGTTAGGTAAATCCGAGATAATTGATAGATGACGTGTATAGCTTTCATCACGGCCAGTTTCATAAACGCGTACGTATTCTGTTGATATCGATTTAGCATCGTACATGGCAATTTCAGCACGTCTTATTAAAGTTTCAGGTTGGTCACCATGATCAGGAAATGTAGAAATACCTATACTCGCTTTTACAGATAAGCTAATTTCGTCTATGTGCAAATTATTAGAGATGGTTGTGAATATTTGTTTTGCAAAGACATTTGCTTGAGCAAGATCAGTATCATCTAAAATAAATAAAAACTCATCTCCACCCGGTCTCACTATGACATCTGAATTTCGCAACCTACTCTTAAGTCTTTTAGAAATCTCCTTGAGAACCAGGTCGCCAAAATAATGTCCCATGGAATCATTAATGTCTTTAAAACGATCAAGGTCCATTAACAATATCGTAACGTTCCTATTATTTCTTTTAGCTCCAGCAATAATTTTTTTAAGGAACTCATCAGCAAATACTCGATTTGGCAGCCCTGTCAATGCATCATAATGTGATTGATATATTATTCTTTTTTCACGATCTGCTATGCCACGCTGCATAGTATTAAATGTTTTCTCAAGCTGGCCCAATTCATCAGTATTATTAACTTCTATCTGGACATCATAATCGCCTTGCTCAATTCTTGCAGCAGCTTTTGATAATGCAATAATTGGATTAGAAATAGTTTTTGATAAATGTATAGCTACAATTACAGTTATAATTAATATAAAACTGGCCAATATCAACATTTTTAAACTTGCACTTTGATACGAGGCCAGTGCTAATGTGAAAGATTTAGTAAGCACTGCGGATATAGTTCCACTTTCCGAAAGCAATGGCTTGGTAAGCACAAGCAACTGTTCATTATTTACATCTAAAATACTGATTTTATTATTGGCATCCAAATTGATATATGAAGTATCAATTTTATGATTTGAAGTCGACACCAAATACTCTTGGCCTTGTGTACCAGTACCCATGATCGACACATCAAGATTAGTTAAGTTTTTTAAATTTGATGCAAATAAAGAATCCAGCTTAAAGCCAATAAATACCCAGGCAATTTCTGTTGGCGCATAAACAGGTAACATAACACTTTGATAGGCGATATCACCTATCATGAGCATAGAGTTAGAATAACCACTACTTGAGGTATTATTTAACAATGAACCATAAGGAAATCTTTCTTCTGGCTTAAGGCCTTCTTCAGTACTGGCAATAATAGAACCATCAAGTGAAACCAGAACCAGTACATCTGCCTGAATGCGGTCACCATGATTGACCAGCACCGATTTGATTGTTCCTACATCATGTGTCGCTACAGCTTCTTTGAATCCAAAATCACGCGTTAGCACATTCGCTGCATTAAATAATGTATCGCTACGGTACTCAATAAGCCTTTCAAATAATATTCCGCCCTTGTGCAAATCTTGTTTAATTTGTTCACTAATATTATTTTTAGACCATTGCCATAATGGTGTAAATATGAGCGCTTGACTTATAAATACCAATAGCACAGATGTAGCAACTACCTTATGAGAAAAAGATATAGGCATTCTATTTTATTGCCTTAAACTTTTTTTCTAATGGAGTCAAAATTCGAGTATTCATTGATTCACTATGTATCAGTATTTTTTTTTGGATTTTATATGGAGAATTACTGATATCTATTATTTCTTTATTATTTTTATTATCCTGACGAACTATTTTTGGATGCCATATATCGACTTCGTATTCACCATAAGGAAGTGAATTTATAATTGTTCTTCCTAGTGCATCAGTTTTGGAGAAATACGGGGTTTCGACAATATAAATGTAGCCGAGCATTTTATCGTGAATATTACAGCCTAGAGTAACTACACCTGGTTTTTCAAATTTTATAGAGTTATTTGGCTCACCATGATAGAGGGGCAAGGTAAAAGGTTTTGGTTTGGAAAATGAATAAACTTGATGCCGTATATTGTCGCTGTTAGGAAAGTTGACATTTGTATCAACTCGCACAGGCAATACATGTGGATTAAACTGCTTATCAACTTGATCCATTGTTGCGGTTTCAGCAATGATGTCACTACCCGAAATCACAACATTACTCTTTAGTGACACCACAACATCAGATAATGGAATATTATTTTGATCAAGAATCTCAATTGACACTTTTGCTCGATCGGCATAAGCAACACCGGAAAAACTATAAATCACAGTTACGATAATAAAATGAATATATTTCTTCATTATAAATTTATGCTATGTAATTTAGTCGTGATTGAATTCATTTTGACAGATGTAATAAATATTATTTTCAGCGGCAAGTATAATAGGTAAATTACATGGAATAAGGACTCAACCATATATAACAGATGAAAGGATTGTAATAGTAGATTGGGAGCGCCATTTGATATGAAAATTTAGATATAATTTAGATTGTTAATGAATTAATCGACTATTAGACGTTAAATTTATATATAAGATTCAGCATAAGTAAGATATAAAATTACGTCGTTGATTCGAATGTACATGCTTAATAT